>Ga0105045_10000331_pt1 | contig 32774 bp, 24 predicted proteins | sample MAT02_FD_78089 | JGI IMG/M metagenome (GOLD analysis project Ga0105045, IMG submission 78089) | Freshwater microbial communities from Lake Fryxell liftoff mats and glacier meltwater in Antarctica - MAT-02 (megahit assembly) | ecosystem: Environmental > Aquatic > Freshwater > Ice > Liftoff... | reverse complement strand
TTTGACAGCGTTTGGAGTAGAATTTTTAATAGGATCACTTACTGTAATCAATCCAGCTGCTTGCCCATCAATGGACACAAACATGACGGTCTGTGCTTGCTGTTCGAGACTCTGGGCTTGTTCTTGAAGAGCCATTAAACCTTGAATCTTTCTATTTTGTAAAAGACTGAATTTCCCAATCAAAATGTCATGATTTTCTACATTACCACTTATTCCTCCGCCTGTAATGGAGATAAAATTATTAACTTTTGGGATACTTAAGGATCTTTCTTTTGCTCTTTGAACGACCGATGTCGCCAGGGGGTGTTCACTATTTTGTTCAACGGCAGCGGCCAATCGAATGAGATCATTTTCAGACCATTCATTCGTTGTGATTACTTGCGTCAATTTTGGCTTTCCTTCAGTCAGAGTGCCCGTTTTATCTATAACAATCGTTTTGACCTTTTCTAATTTTTCTAATGCTTCAGCATTTTTGATTAAAATTCCGGCTTCTGCACCTTTCCCCATCCCTACCATAATTGACATTGGAGTTGCTAAGCCAAGTGCACATGGACAAGCGATAATTAAAACAGCGACGGCGTTGACAAGCCCAAAGCCAAGTGAAGGTTCCGGTCCAATGAGGGCCCAAATGATAAAAGTCAAAATAGCCACCAAAATAACTACTGGAACAAAATAGGCAGAAACCCGATCAACTAGGCTTTGAATTGGCGCTCGACTTCTTTGTGCATCGGAGACCATTTGCACAATTCTAGAAAGAAGTGTTTCACTTCCCACTTTTTCTGCACGCATTAAAAAGCTACCTGTTTGATTGATTGTTCCACCTGTGACCAAATCCCCTACTGTTTTTTCAACAGGCATAGGTTCGCCTGTAATCATCGATTCATCCACTAAGCTTTTACCGTCAGTAATTTTACCATCGACAGGGATCTTATCTCCTGGGCGAACACGCAAAAGATCATTGGCTTGAACGCGATCAATCGAAATTTCCGATTCCTGCCCATCACGCACAATACACGCTGACTTAGCAGCTCTTCCTAGAAGCGCTTTAATGGCCTGACTTGCTTGGCCTCTGGCCTTAAGCTCTAATACTTGTCCAATTAAAACTAAAGTTATAACGATGGATGCTGTTTCAAAATAAATAGGAACTTCTCCGTGGTGACGAAACGAAGGAGGAAAAATATGAGGGAAAAATAAGGCAACGATACTATAAAAATAAGCAGTTCCAACACCCATAGCAATTAAGCTAAACATATTAAGGTGACGATTAACTACCGATTGATAGGCTCTTTCAAAGAAAGGCCAGCCAGCCCATAGAACCACCGGAGTGCTTAAAATAAATTGAATCGGGCGGGATAATTCAGGTGAAATAAATCGGTTAAAAAAAAGAAACATACTACTCATCTCAAGGATAATTATAGGAATACTTAAGGAAAGTCCTATCCAAAAGCGTTTCAACATGTCACGGTATTCAGAATCATCTGATTCAGCTATCCCAGTTTTTGGCTCTAAAGCCATTCCACAAATAGGGCAGTTACCTGGGTGATTTTGTACAATTTGAGGGTGCATGGGACAGGTGTATTCTGTCGCAACGTTAAATGGTGGGTTTTGCTGTTTTGACTCAGAATTCAAATATTTTTCAGGATTTTTTTTAAAGCTTTCTAAACAGTGTTTGCTGCAAAAAAAATAGTGCAAACCTTGATAGCTGCTTGTATAAGAAGTCTGATCTTGGTCGACCTTCATACCACAAACAGGGTCTAATTGATCTTCCGCCATATGTTTTCCGTCTTCCTTAGTTGCTTTTTTTGGTTCTTTTGAAAAAATGGATAATTTGACTAAACGATTCTATTACGATTGAAGCGCCCCACCAGCAAGCCATCCGCATCAGGCTGTTCCATAAAATCCTTCGCATCGTTAGGATGCGCCGAACCTCCGCTCTGAATGACCCAGATAACAAACTGGGCTCCCGTATCTTTCAACATCGGTGCTGAAATTTTTCTGGTAAATGCGCCCTTGCCCGCGTCGTTCATGTTTTCTGCATGGTTTTATGCATTTTCTGGTTAGTGGCAATCCACGGTTGTGCGATTTGATGATGTCATGTATCTCCTCTTTCGCCCGTGTCACTTTCCATCGAAGCATTGTATTCTCCGCGACGTGCAGCCCGATTACATTTGGCTCGATGGTAGAGTGCTTGCTGGGCGGCTAATGTGTTTGCCTCTTTACCTTGCCAAATATCTAAAGCTGGTTGCTGAATGGCACGAGCAAACGAAAATGATAAAGCCCACGGCAGGCTTGACTTGAATCTGGCATTCATGGCATTCAAACGCGCTGATGCCAGTTCACAGGATTGCCCACCGGATAAGAACATAATTCCCGGAACGGCGGCAGGAACGGTTTGTAAGAGACCCTTCACTGTACTGTCAGCCACTTCGTCCAAAGATTCTTGCTCAGAGCAGGTCAATCCAGGCAGTATCATATTGGGCTTCAAAAGTATGCCTTCAAGCATAACCCCTTGCGTGTTAAGTTGGTTGAAAACTGTTCTCAGCACTTCTGAAGTTACTTCAAAGCATTGCTCCAAGCTATGCGTGCCGTCCATAAGAACCTCCGGCTCGACGATCGGAACCAATCCGTTTTCCTGGCATAACGCGGCATAGAGAGCAAGTGCCTGGGCATTAGCTTCGATGCAGCCTCTGCTAGGAATGTCATTACCTATCACAATGACTGCACGCCACTTGGCAAAACGCGCGCCCATTTGAAAATATTCTTTGAGACGGTCGCGTAGGCCGTCAAGACCCTCGGTTATTTTCTCGTGGGGATGCCCTGCCAAGTCCTTTGCGCCAGCGTCAACTTTAATGCCAGGGGTGATGCCCGCATCGGTAGCAACTTTAATAAAAGGAGTGCCAGCTTTCGTCGATTGGCGGATGGTCTCATCGTAAAGGATAACCCCGCTGATACACTCACCTAAACCAGGAGTGGTCAAAAGTAATTCGCGATAGGCGCGCCTAGTTTCCTCGTTCTGCGGAATACCTAACTTTGCAAATCGTTTATTACAAGTCGGAGTACTTTCATCCATTGCTAGAAGGCCTTTATCTCCGGCAATCAGTATCTGTACCGTTTTTATAAGCTCTTTTACATCCATATTCCGCCTTTTTGTAATAACACAATGAGGTAAGTTAATACTGTTAATAGTGTCGTCCACACTCCTATAGCGGCGATTGTGACTTTTTTTGCGCGATTTTTCTCTCCCCATTTCACCGGGTGAATGCCCTGAACTCGAAACGTTATAATCCCGGCCAGATTCACGCAAATCATGTTCATCAAAAAAAGCGACAATGCTCCCATAGACAACGTAAGTTGCCAGTTGCCAAGCAATAATCCAAACACCGCTAATGGCGGCAATAGGGCTACCGCGACCATCACACCGATCAAAGTTGTTGAAATTCCTGTCGCAAATGCCATTGCGCCAGCACAGCCTGCTGCCAATGCCACTATGATATCACCAAGCCCAACTCTAGTGCGTGAAGCCACTTCCGCCATTGACGGATCTAGATGAATTAGTGCGCCGATGATCACCGATAACACAATCGAAACCGCAATACCGGTCAGGCTAGTTAGTATCGCTCGAAACAATAAGGATAAGTCACCTAACGCCGAACCAAGAGATGATGCCATGCTAGGGCCGATCAATGGCGCAATTACCATTGCCCCGATGATAATAACTACGCTGTTGTAGTAGAGTCCGACTGCTGCCACAATAGTGGATAGCACTGTCATCGCCAGATAGACACGTGAACACTGCGCGGCATTTTTGATGTCCTCGTATAGCTCTTCCCTACTCATTCGATCCGGATGTTTTTCGGACGCATCGGCTTCCTCGAGTTTGTCTCGCGGTAATGTTGCAACGACTGGTAGAATCACTATCCGGTTATTCTTTTCCTGGACATATTGTTTTTCCAATATATCCAGAATGGCTTCAGTCTCTTCCGCTTCCACCAAAATCCGTACCAGAACTTCTCCGTCTGACAAACCGACTTCGCTATATTCGAGCACCTTCCGTTCCTTGATAAGTTCGCGAACTTCCGCACCATCTTTCTCACGCAAAACCATCTCAATCAATTGCAGTCCCATCAGTATTATCCTTTCCATTTCCAATTACGGGTTTCCGGCATGTCTTTGGCGCTATTTCAGTCTTTCTCTAGATTATATAATTTCCATTGTGAGATTAACTGACTTTAGATGCCATTTTTCTTAATGAATTTTAAGCCTTTGCTAAATTCTTCAATTAATTTATTAAATTTTGGATTACTTTTTGCAATTAGCCTCAGCCCCCCATTAGTCAACGATACAGAAACTATCTTCAACTGATCTTGATAAATACCCTTTGTATATTCATAGGCAGTCAACTCATTCACAATCATGCCATCTAAAACATTACCTAACGGATCATCTATCATTTTAAAACGGTTGTTGTATTCGTAAAAAACTAAATCTACTACGTTGTTTTTGTAAATGAGATTAATTCGCTCCTATCCTTTTATAACTCTTATAATTTCTCCATTTAAATCTTTTGTAGATTTAATAGGCGACGACTTTGATACAGCAAGTATGGGTCCGAGAGATAATAAGGATCCGAAGATATATAATTTTCAACATCGTCTTCGAAGATAAGGAATGAAGAAAGCACTCCGTCATATTCCCCACTGTCTAACCCTACAAATAAATTATCAGATTCAGCTTGTATTAGGTTTAGAAAAAAGTGTTGTTTTTCTGCTATTGTTTGTACGATTTCTTTTGAGAATAACGTTATGTCCTCTTCTTTATCATATAGTTTCAATTGGCACCATGTTTCGTCGATTGCAATACGATAAACTATAGAAGGTAAAGTTTCTTTTGGCCAAAAGATGTCAAGCAACCCCCAACAAGCCACTACAATTATCAATACAATGACAAGCCTTGTGTTAGATCGATCTTTAAGGGGTTTCATATTTACTGGCCCCACTTCCAATCACGGATTTCCGGCATGTCTTGGCCATGCTCATTAATATAATGCTCGTGCTCGATGAGTTTGTCCTGCATCATCTGCTTCAAGTAATCTCCCTTAGAACCCAAATTAGAAAGCCGATCGATCACATCTTGTACTAGATGAAACCGATCAAGATCATTCTGCACGCGCATGTCAAAAGGGGTGGTTACCGTACCCTCTTCCGTATAGCCGCGAACATGAAGATTTTGGTTGCTTCGTCTGCAGGTTAGCCGGTGTATCAACTTGGGGTATCCATGGAAGCCAAAGATGATAGGCTTATCCTTAGTGAAAAGCGAATCATAATCCATTTCGCTCGAGCCATGCGGGTGCTCGCTCTTAGATTGCATCTTCATCAAATCGACGACATTGACCACGCGGATTTTCAGATCGGGAAGATACTTTCGGAGAATGGAAACGGCGGCCAAAATTTCCAGCGTGGGAGTGTCTCCACAGCAACCCATCACCACATCCGTGTTACCGTCTTGATCGTTGCTAGCCCATTTCCAAATGCCAATCCCTTCCGTGCAATGCACGACTGCGGCGTCCACGTTCAGCCATTGTGGCAGTGGGTGTTTGCCTGCAACCACTACGTTGACATAATTACGGCTGCGTAGACAGTAATCAAATACCGACAATAGGCAATTAGCATCGGGCGGCAAATAAACCCGCGCAATATCGGCCTTTTTGTTGATGACATGGTCGAGGAAGCCGGGATCTTGATGTGTGAATCCATTGTGATCCTGCTGCCAGACGTGGGAAGCGAGAAGGTAGTTCAGCGACGCGATTTTCCGGCGCCAAGGTAGTTCTAAGCACACCTTCAGCCATTTGGCGTGTTGGCTAAACACGGAATCGACGATGCGAATAAACGCTTCATGGCTGTTGAAGAGCCCATGCCGCCCAGTCAATAAATAACCCCCCAACCATCCTTCGCATTGATGCTCGCTGAGCATCGAATCTAAGACGCCTCCTGAAGGCGAAAGGAATTCATCATTTTTAGCCGCGCGTGCGTCCCACTGGCGGTTAGTGACTTCAAAAACTGCACCTAAGAGATTTGAGAGCGTTTCGTCAGGACCAAAGACACGAAAATTACGTTGATCTTGATTCAGCTTTGCCACATCGCGGAGGAACATACCTAATATAAGTGTGCCTTGCCCTTTAATTGCACCAGGCGCTGGCACATTTAGCGCATGGTCGCGAAAGTCCGGCATGTGCAGATCGCGCAGTAGAATTCCGCCATTGGTACGGGGGTTTGCTCCCATGCGTCGTCCACCCGTTGGAGCAAGTTCTGCCAATTCCGCTTTAAGGCGCCCATTTTCATCGAAGAGCTCCTCAGCCTTATAACTTTTCATCCACTCTTCAAGTAATTTGACATGATCAGGATGCTCGACATCCACCAGAAGAGGCACCTGGTGCGGCCCGAATGTACCTTCGATTTGCAAGCCGTCGACGACTTTCGGTCCTGTCCATCCTTTGGGTGACTTGAGAATGATCATCGGCCATCGCCGACGAGTGGTATCATTTTTGCTTCGCGCATTGCTTTGAATGTGCCGGATATCTTCAACCGCTTTTTCCATAGCAGCAGCCATGAGTTGATGCATCTTTTCCGGATCATCGCCTTCCACAAAGTAGGGCGTCCATCCGCAGCCCCGGAAGAATTGCTCCAACTCCTCAGCTTCGATGCGGGCCAAAACAGTTGGGTTACTGATCTTATACCCATTAAGATGCAAGATTGGTAGCACGGCACCATCAGTCATTGGATCCGAAAACTTATTGGAATGCCATGCAGTTGCCACTGGACCCGTTTCCGCTCCACCACCGCCAATAATGCAGGCAACAATTAGACCGGGGTTATCAAATGCAGCGCCGAAAGCGTGACTGAGTGAATATCCCAGTTCACCCCCTTCGTGAATCGAACCTGGCGTTGTAGGTGCGACGTGACTGGAAATTCCAATGGGAAACGAAAATTGCTTGAATAACTTTTTCATTCCGGCTTCGGTCTGGCTAATATCTGGATAAATCTCACTGTAGCTACCTTCGAGATAAGTATTAGCCACCAGTGCTGGGCCGCCATGTCCGGGACCGGCGATATAAAACATATCTAGGTCATACTTTTTAATGACTCTGTTTAGGTGCACGTAGATGAAATTCTGACCAGGTGTTGTTCCCCAATGCCCAACAACTAAAGGTTTGACATGCGAGAGTTGCAGAGATTCTTTCAGCAAGGGGTTGGCATGGAGATAAATTTGCCCAACTGACAGGTAGTTCGTGGCGCGCCGATAGGCATTTATCTTTTTAAGCTGTGCTGAATCAAGTATCATATTTTCATCTTTGCCTATAATTTGCTTATTTTAGCTGGGATTAAAAGCACTTCCACACGATGGGTTTGCTGATCATCTTTTAGCATGATCTCAGCCTTTTCTAGTGCTTTGCCATCGACAGTAATAGACACCTTTCCTGACGAAAGATGCTGCGGGTTCAAAACTGTAATATCGTAGTGCGAACTCAAATAGTGATAGTATAATTTAAAATTATCCCACTCCGCTGGAATCGCTATTCCATCAAAGGACAACTTATCTCCGCGCTTCTTAAATCCTAAAACCTCTTCGAGCCACACTCTATACATCCAGCCACAAGATCCTGTATACCAGGTCCAGCCGCCTCGACCCACTTGTCCTTTAAGATCATAAATATCTGCCGCTAACACGTAAGGCTCGTCTTTATAATGTAAACACGCTTCCTTATTTTCTGTATGCGATATCGGATGCATCATTCTCAAAAGTGCGGCTGCCTTACTGCCCTCACCTCTTCTTGCAAAGGCCATCGCAAGCCATAGGGAGCCATGTGTATATTGTCCACCATTTTCGCGAACCCCTGGTGGATACCCTTTAATATATCCAGGATCGTGAAGCGTCTTGTCAAAGGGCGGTGTGAGTAGCAAGACGATCTTTTCTTTCGCTTTCACTAAATATTTTTCTGCAGCATTTAATGCCGTCACAATGCGTTTAGGATCCCCTAAACCACTAATAACTGCCCACGATTGCGCTAAAGAATCAATACTTGCCTCGGAATCACTCTTCGATCCTATCGGAGTGCCATCATCATAGTAAGCGCGTCGGTACCACTCTCCATCCCAAGCTTTATTTTCAATCACTTCAGCAAGGCGTTTCGCTTCTATATTAAAGCCATCGCCCGACTGGGCATCTCCGACGGTGCTTAAAAGTTCCGCGAAATCATGCATGGCATGAATCAGGAACCACGCTAGCCAAACGCTTTCGCCTTTGCCTTCAATTCCCACGCGATTCATCCCGTCATTCCAATCACCTCCACCGATAAGCGGTAGGCCATTTGCGCCAGCTGTCATCCCTTTGTGCATAGCTCTGCGGCAATGCTCTAAAATCGATGCTGTTTCTGCAGAAATCGAAGGCACACTATAAATTTCATGCTCTGATTCTGCCAGGACAGGAGCCACCAAAAAGGGAACTTTCTCGTCTAAAATAGTGGCATCCCCTGTCACGCGAACGTACTGTGCTGTGACAAAAGGAAGCCAGAGTAAGTCATCTGAAAACCGCGTTCTCACTCCGCCCCCGGATTGCGGATGCCACCAGTGCTGGACGTCGCCTTCCACAAATTGTCGAGAAGCAGCCCGTAGAATCTGTTCACGCGCTGCGACTGGATAGGCGTAAAGCAATCCCATCACATCTTGAAGCTGATCGCGGAATCCGTAAGCGCCGCTCGATTGATAAAATGCCGTCCGTGCCCAAATGCGACAGCTTAAATTCTGGTAGAGCATCCAGCGATTTAAACAGTAATTCATTGCCATGTCGGGAAGATCGACCTGAATTGTTCCCAATGTCTTTTCCCACCAATCGGTCGTCGTGTTAAATAAGCTCTGCACATTACCAGCGAGCTTACACTGGGCAATCAATTCTCGCGCTTTAACGGCATTAGGCGCATAACCCAAAACAAAGATGATCTCTATTTCAGCATCAGGGCCCAGTTCAACTTTGACTTGCAAAGCAGCGCATGGATCAAGGGCTGTACCAACTTTTCCTGTGAGTGACTTTCTTGTGAGAGCCTCGGGCGAGCGTTCTGAACGATTGCGTCCAATAAACTCAGTTCGATTTCCTGTAAACGAAGTAGCTTCAGGAACAGAGGCGGCAAACGCGACATCCCGTCCAAAATCAGGTTGATAGCGATTATAAGCAAAAAGCGCCTGACTTTCCGCATCCCATTCAGTCATGACATTGATTTGGGTTTCTTCTTTTGTTGCTCCTAAAACCAATTCGGAATAAGCAGTTACAGAAAGTGATCGGCGATGCTTCGACTGATTCTTCAAACGCAGGCGTTGGATCCGCAAAGACAGCCCTCCAGTGTCATCCACCGGAACAAAGACAAGCAGTTCTTGCGCAATGCCATGGCTATTATGCTCATACCGAGTGAATCCCTGACTGTGGCTGATACGGTAAGGATCTAACTCTCTGACGGGAGCAGGAGTCGGAGTCCAGAATTTCCCCGTCTTTTCATCTCGAATATAAATCGTGTCACAAATGGGATCTATAACAGGATCGTTAGACCACGGTGTCAACCGATTCGATTGGCTGTTTCCATACCAGGTACATCCAAGACCGGCATCAGAAGCAATCACCCCGAATTGTGGATTGGCGATGACGTTGATCCAAGGCGCAGGAGTATCGGTCTTGCTATCTAAATAAATCACATAGTTTCGCCCGTCCACAGTGTAGCCGCCATAACCATTAAAGAAAGGCAGCTCTAAAAAGGGTAAAGGTATCGTAGGCTCTTCAGGAATATCTTTTTGCACAATCAATTTTGGCGAAAGAGTAATCGGAAGTGGCGGCGACACAGCTTGCTGTCTAAGAGATCCCCTAGCTGCAACTAAGATCAATCGCGCAACAGAAAAGATTAGGTTTAATTGTTCTGCAGGCATCTCTTCGCTGTTTTTTAAGTATACTCCCCCCGATTTTTCAACTTGACCGCGATGCGCATACGCTTCAATTATGCGCTGCAAATGCTTTTGCAAGGGATGCTCGTAGGAGGTCATCTCTTCATTAATAATCACAAGATCAGATTTCAATCCTCGAAGACTCCAAAAGGCGTGAGCGATAATCGTCTGTTTAACTAAATCGACATCATACAAGTCCGCGACAGTCACCACACAAATAGGTAGGTCACCGGAAATTCCTTGAGCCCACAAGCCAGCCTGACCCAGAAAATTGCCTTTCAAGCGTTCTTCTGAAGCACGTAACTGAGAATGCGGGTAGAGCATACGGCTTGCAAGTTTCTGAAAAAGCTGCACTTCTTCCTGATGAATACGCAAATGGCGCAGTTCTAATTGTCCGTACGTCCACGCTAACTCGATCGATCTGCGACTTGCTGCCATCTCTTTAAATTTATCGACTAAAGCAAGAACAGCAGGACGATTATCTGCGATTGCGGTAATATAGGCGATCTCCACACGACTTCCAGGTTGAATGACAAGACGTTTGCGCAAGCTAAAAATGGGATCCAAAACTGTCCCTACCGTCTGGGTCAAATCCCCATCAAGCGCCACCGGAGACTGAAGCGACCTTCCCCTTCCGATAAATCTACTGCGGTCTGTTTCATACTGAATTGTCTCGTCAGCACCAGCCGTTACTGCCACCACATGAGCTGCCCATAAAGGTTGATCATCAGGTGATCGTAAGCGTCTAAAGGCTAAAAGAGCCGATTTTTCAGGCAACGCTTCTGTTTCAATAAACATTTTATTAAAAGCAGGGTGTGCTCTATCGGTGGCGTGAGGAGCTAGAACAAGTTCTTGATAACTGGTAATTTCAATGGTGCGCACTTTGTCGGAATGATTGAGCAGCGTCAATAGATGGATTTCCGCATTATCTTCAGGTGAAACAACCACTTCTGTAACCGTTTCAATTTGATGGTCCCTACGTTTAAATTCGGCTTTATCTGTTTTAAAGCTCACATGATAAGATTCGCTTTTCACTTGGGTGGGTTGGAATGCTTGTGACCACACATTTCCCGACTTTACATCTTTGATATAGTAAAACGAGCCCCAGCAATCGCGTGTGGTATCTGCTCGCCACCGTGTGATGTCAAAATCACGCCATTTGCTGTACCCGCCGCCGGCATTGGTGACCATTAAGGAGTATTCACCGTTAGAAAGAAGATTTACTTTTGGTGTTACACTTTCCGGAGTCTCCACAACACCCATGACAGGTTGTTTAGAGAAGGGTTTAATGCGTGTTAAGACAAGATTTTTTTCCGTAACAATTTGTTTGAGTGGTTTCGTCGTAGGAATTTTCTCGTAAAGAAGCGACGCCACACCGGAAATACGTGGATCCTTATGGAAACGTCCTGGGATTGGATCGTTATTAATCACATTATTGATCGCCGAGAGCGCCATGCCCTGGTGGTGAGCCATGTAGGCATAAACGATCACCCCACGCTCCCCCCCCGGTCCCCATTCGCGTGTATAGTCAATCGACTCATAAAATCCAAAAGGTCCCCACATGTTCACATGCTTATCTTTAGACATTCTTTTTAAATTATTGAGTGATGCAGGTCCATTCACAGACAAAGCTAACACACTGGAATAAGGACTCACCACCAAATCTTTTTCAAGACCTCGCTTTAGCCCCAATCCTGGAACGCCAAAGCTTTGGTATTGGTACGTTTTATAGGCATCAATCGCGCTGAAAGCGGATTCAGAAATTCCCCAAGGAATCCCGCGTTTTTTCCCATAATTCATTTGAGCAATCACAACGCCTTCACAGGTTTCCCCCATTAAGGAATCGGGATAGTGTCGATGAAAAATGTGGGGCATCAGGTACTCGAACATCGTGCCGCCCCAAGAAAGAAGAACGCGTCTACCTTGCACGATAGTAAACGACCGCCCGAGTGCCCACCAGTGTTCAATGGGAACATCTTCCTTAGCAATCGCAACGATACTCGCAATGCGCGCTTCGCTGGCAAGAAGATCGTAAAAGGAAGGATCTAAGCGACGATCGTCAATGTTGTATCCGATAGAAAATAGATTGCGCTCGTCGTTAAACAGGAATTTCAAGTTCATGACTTTGGAAAACTCTTGCAACTCACCGAGAATTTTCTCAATTTCTGCTATCTTTTCTCCGGCAAACCATTGAGCTTTAGCCACGGCTTCTTGCAGACTTTTGCCCCACCTCTTCACATCGGCGGGTAAAAGTTCCTGCTTTGCTGCTTCCAGCAACTCTTTAAAAAGTAACGCAAATTCTCCTGTTGCCAGTGATCTCAAGGTAGGATGCGTTTCTATAATCTGTTTTTTCCACTGCACGGCATTTTCGTGAATCGCTGTCAACTCTTCACTGGAAAGCTGAAATAAAATCTCCTTCCATCCAAAATAGCGGTCAACAAGAGATTGGAAGTTGTTCACCTCTTTTTCTATTTGTGCGAGCCAATAAACGGATTGTGCATTCTCAATATTTAATTCTTTAGCCTCCTGCACAATTTTTATCCCATCTTTAGTTGTTTGCACAGGATCAGTACAGCGATTATTTAAAAGAAGGATGAGTTCCGCAATTTTGTTTCTTATAGGTTCTTTTTGCGTTTCCTCTAAAAACAAATAACAGGTTTCCTTGACCCCCGTAAGATCACTTGGAACCAAAATAGGAGTCTCGCTCATTTCTTCCAAGCTATGCTCCAAAGTCCATAGACATGCAAGGAGGTTTCCACTATCAACTGTCGAAATATAGCGTGGATACAAGGGAGATAACGTTTGAATGTCGTACCAGTTTAAAAAATGCCCTTCAAAACGTTCAAGTTTTTGCAGGTTACCGATTGTCGCGGAAACTTTATCAATAACAGCATCGCACGTGATGTAGTTTAAATCGTAAGCATTAAAAACCGACAACAGCCATAGGCCAATGTTTGTCGGTGATGTGCGCTGCGCGATCTCAACTTTCAACCCAATTTGATAGTTATCCGGAGGAAGCCAATTGGATTGCGGGCCAACAAAATCATCGAAATAGCGCCACGTTTTCCGTGCAATTAATCGCAATTCTTCAAAATCTGTTTCTGTTAATCCTTTCCCAGCTATTCTAGGAATAGGCTTATCCATCCAGGAGACAATCAGCGGTGCCATCATCCATAATAGACAAAAAGGAGCGGCATACATCAGCGCGGTGGGATTGAGCATCGCAACCGCTGTAAAAACAGTGATCCCAAATAGAGCGCTCCATCCTAATCGATAAACAAAATGCTTGTGGGCAACGCTGGAGCAGCGGTTACCGTAATTAGAACAAAACCACTGAAGTAAATGATGGCGCGAGACAGATCTTCGATAGGAAACGCGTCCTAAAGCATCGACTGTTGCCAAACTATCTTGCGGCAGCAGCGCGGTCGAGATGAACGATCGCAATAAGGAGAAACCACTATCTTTCACTTTATCTATTTTGTAATGGATCAGAAATGAAAGAAGATTGTCGAAAAATGAGCTGAAAAGAACCAACGTTCCTAAGGCGGTCAAAATCCCGGCAACTGGTGAAAATAACCATCCACAAATCAAAAGCGCTAAAACGGAGACAGTAACAAACGGACGTCGCAGATTATCAAAAATCTTCCAGCGATTAAACATACCTAAAGGATTGCGTATTTTTGATTGATCTTCTACGGGTACGTTTGGCAATAGCCAATCGAGGATCTGAAAATCCCCACGCATCCATCGGTGCTTACGTGTCGTCCAAGAGAGATAATCCTCAGGAAAAAAATCAAATAAACAGACGTCACTAGCAAGCCCTACACGAACATAAGCCCCCTCAATCAGATCGTGACTGAGTAAATGCTCCTTTGGAAATCGATGCGATAAGATGCTATGAAAGGCAGCCAAATCATAAATGCCTTTTCCATGATAAGAGCCTTCTCTGATGAGATCTTGGTAAACATTAGAAACCGCTTGCGTATAGGGATCAAGAGCAGCGGGTTCTGAGAAAATGCGCGAAAACCAGGAGCTTTTATAATTGGAAAAGTCGGTGCACACTCTAGGCTGAATAATCGTATAGCCGCGCTCGATGCATGTTCCGCTTGGTGCAAGCTGTGGTCGATTTAACGGATGGGATAAAACTTCGATCAGCTCTTTTGCCTTACTTTTTGGAAGCTGAGTATCAGCGTCTAGCGTGATCACAAAGACGGTTCCGTTTAATTGCTCTTTTTCACCAAAATGGAGAATATTTTGCTCTAAAGGTTCTCCCATAAGAAAGCAGTTAAGGTCCTCTAATTTCCCACGTTTGCGCTCTTCACCAATCCATGCATTTTCACATTGAGACCAACTACGTCCACGGTAAAACAGAAAAAAACGTCCTTTTCCATACTTATTTTCTAAATCCTGCAACCCCTTGTGGGCCAAACCGGTTAAATTTTCATCTTCCGGCATGTGCTGCTGCGAAGCATCAGTAAAATCCCCAAAGAGACTGAAGCAAAGTGCTGGATCAGTATTAGCTAAGTAGCGGATTTCCAACCGTTCGATCTCATTTTTGATCACTTTTTCATTCACCCACATCATAGGCACAACGACTAACGTCTTACAAGCTTTAGGAATTCCGTGTTCATAAAGCATTTTAGGTAATGCATGGGAATGCAAAATCGTCGTGAGGAAACGGTGCATGAATTGGACAGCTAGCTCACTGAAAGGAAGCAAAGCGAGAGCTCCAAAGAGGAGCGTTTGGAGCCAACTCATGTTAAATTTGAAGCAGATCAGGACGAGAGATACTTCTAGCAAGAGCGTGATGAGGCCAATGCCGCCAAAATAGGTGCTTTTTGGATGAGTGAGAACGAGTTGACGAACTCGTTTAGCAAACGGCGGCTTATATTGAATGGACTTTTGTAGCGCTGCCCTACCACAATCAATCAGGTAATATCCCACATGCTGCTCAGCATGATTACTTCCTTTAGATGCTAGCTGAATAGCTTCATTTGCAACATCGACCTGCGAGGTCTTCGAGTAGCGTGCTAGCAGTTCAATCACATCGCGATAGCGATTCCGTGTGGGAAAATCCATGGCGCTATAAACATTGATCGGATCTTTCTTCAAGATCGCATCCACAGGACTCAGAATTTCAAAAATATCGCGCCAACAGAGTTGAGAAAGCGAAATCAAGCTGACAATCGCACTTGAAAAGACGACCTGTTCCGTTGCTTCATAGTTTTGCTCTTCGCGGACGACATCGTCAATGGTTTTTTGGAAATACTCTTCTAGCCAGTTTCTGACGAGCGGGATCACCGTCTCTTCATCAAAAAGATGATCGAGCAGCTCTTCTGCAAAGTGATAAGAAGGGTTTTTTTGATCTTTTTTTAGTTCTGCCAGGAAATCATTTAAACGTTTAGGTTCTCTTCTAGCGGCGTACAGAAGGCGGTTTCCCCAAAACCTAGCAATTTCCCCTTCACGCATTCTTCTATCCACATGGATGGCTAAGGACTGGATCCATTCAACAAGGCGCAAACGCAACATGAGAGGAAGCGCCCATAGCTCCCCGATGGTTAAAGGCTGGACTGTCTGGTAATGGGTGGTGAACTCGATGATATTATCGCGTGTCAGCCTAGCGGAAGCACCTTTAACAATTTCTGTCGCAATGAGATAGATTCTTGGATAACCGGCAAAAAGCCCTGCACTGATGCGAGGAAGGTCGTGATAGAATTTTTTAGGGAGGTTGCGTTGAACTTCATCAATACTCCCTTCAACAACATACATGTTATCGAGAAGCCATTCTGCCGATAAATTGATGGTCTGTTCGATGTGTTCTGCGTCTGCAATATCGTGATGAACGAATTGCAAGGATTCTTTGCTTGCTTCAAGATGTTTGAGCAAAGGTTGCTCTTTTGTTTTTTTAGAGTCAACGCTCGGGTTTGAAGCAGCAAGTTCGCTAGCACGCTGGGCTAGTTGTTCCAAATTGAGAGGTTCTTTTGGCAGCTCGACGGGGTCTGCCAGTTCGGCGATATCCGATCGCAGTAAAAAGGAGACAGGATGCCCGGTTTGCACCTGTCTTAAAATATTCAAGGTCTCTCTCACATCTTGGGGATTAATCTCCATCATCACAAGAATTTCATCTTGACCAACTAAATCTTTGTAACGATTGACTAGACGGGAGGGAATTCTTAGGGAGAAGAGCCAGATAATTAAGCAAGCAAGCAAGCTGAATCCAGCTGCGATCCATGCATGAACAGAAAGTTCCTGATAAATGAATAGTGCTCCATATTTTAAGGAAAGAAATGTAGCAAAAACGGCCATGACGGCGAGGCCTGCCAAAAACAACGTTTTATAAGGATAAATCCGCCGAACAGTCAGTTTTTTATGTTTGTTATAGTAGACATAGGCTAAATGACGAAATTTTTTTTTTCTAAGCTCTTGAATAACAGTGCTTGCTGTCTGAGAATTTTGGTAAAAGGCTAGAGCGATTGTGTACTTGCGCATAGAAAAACACCTCTTCCGCACAATAAAAGAAATTCTATATATTAAGAAGAGGTTTTTGGTTCTTCAGGAGAATTGGCGGCTAATGTTAACGCCGTGAACCATCACATAAATTCCAGCCGACGTTTTTTTTGTAAGGAAAACTAAGGAAAACTTGATAGAAAAAATCGGAAAGTTCTCAAAAAGTCATGGTTTAGCGAAAGGCTGGTTGCAATGAACGGAACGTTTACAGTCAGTGCACAGCCAGGTCGTTCCGGTCTGGAATACAACGGACTCCGCACTAAAAGCCAGGTAATCGCTAGCATAATGAAGTGCGTTGTGGTTGCTTTTTGGATTTTTAAACGGGTTACCTCCTAATGATTAAGACTTACGAAAATCGCTCAAACCTCGAAAACTCCTCTTTATTTAAAATGAGTGGCACGATAGAATCGACATAATCAATTAATCAGCAACAACTTAATCAGGACAATTATGACATTCAGCCTAGTTCAATCATTCTCTTGTTCATTTATCCCAACTATCTCTTCTTTAAGCCAAAATCTGTCTGAATGGGTAAATCCTCATCAACAATTGCGAAAAGAAGCCATCGCTTTAATTGATAAAGTCGCCGTAGCGTCTATCTTTAAGCTGGAAGATAGCGATCTAGCAATTATGAAAAAAGCAGTGGGGAATGCCAAACATTTAATGAAGGGTGAATTTAAAGAAAAACTCCTAGCGCTTTCACCCGCTAAATTCCAAGGGATTTTAAGTCAACTTTTGGAGAATGACATTACTTTCAATAAATCTATTCTTGCACTACTCCAACTCTTGGGCCGGGACGATCTTTTAAAAGTGGCTGGACTTACAGCAGCGCAAAAAGACAAGATCATTAAAACCCAAGCCATCTTAAAAAACCAAGTCATCCGAAATGTTCTTCACACCCGGGGAAAAGCTCTTTGGCAAGAAATTATTCCAGACATTATTGCGCTCTTACACCATTTTATGGAAATAGTGATTACGCTGACTGGCTTTAATCAAATTGGAGCGAAAGCACCGAACCGTTATTCTGGAGAAGGCGAAGGAATAAATCAGTATGAAGCTCAGTCAAAGGTTCAGCTGTACACCTCTATTCTTGCTTTCCCTCCGGCATTGTTTGGCTTTTTATATGCTTACGCTCTTTCTGCAGCGACGGCTGCGGTGCTAGCTGCAACAACGATAGTTGCAATGGTCGCTTGTATGGCGATTTATACGCGCTTTTTGCGCCCCTGTCCTCGACAATGTCCTGGGTTGGAAAATCTTACAACTCGGATGTTGCGTAAAGAAGAAGATCCGGTTTTTATGCGAAAAGATCTCATCACAAAAATAGAAGATGCATTTCGTGCTGGAAAAGGAGCCCTTTTGGTGGGAGAGCCAGGAGTTGGGAAAAGCTCTGTGGTCCTCTCGCTAGCAGAACGCATCGCCGCAGGTAGGTGCGCCGATCACTTGAAAACAGCACTGGTTTTTCAAAGTAATTCGGGCCAAGTAAGAGGTCATGAGTACCAATTAATTGCCGAGCGGTATAAACACCATGTTAAAAACGTCGTGTTCTTTTTAGACGAATTGCAGGCTGCTTTCGATTCAACAGGAATAGAAGGAAATGATCGATCTCATGCTCTATTAACTTTTTGTGATCAATTTCCCTATGTGATTACAGCTACCACTACCACCGAGTATGAAAAGTATATTGAAAAAATACCAGCTTTCAAACGACGTTTTGTCGAAATAACGGTTACAGAACCCACTCCAAAAGAGATAGAAATTTCGCTTTCTCAATTTTTGCAGAAAAAGGCACCTGAGCTTATGCTTGGAGCGGGAGTCATTCTTTATATTATTGAACAGGCAAAGACATTTAACTCTAAGACATCGTGTGTTGACGCTGCTCATTCGCTGCTAGCAAGAGCTGTTGTAAATGCTCAAGAGCTTTCATTTCCTACACAAGAAAATCAAATTCATCAGCTCGAGATGGAAATAGAGTACATGGAAACGAGCTTGTTCAGTCAGGAAACGATGCTCGAATCTTATTCTGAACAGAATTCTGAAATGGATACAACTGTTTACGATCAGAAAAAAGTAGATTTAAAAGCGAAAAAAACCGAGTTAGAAGCCCTGCAAAGCAGGCTAAAGCGTCTCCGAAAAGTAGAAGAAGTCTTTCTTAAAGTAAAAAAAGGGCGGTATCTGCTCGCTTCAAAAGTAGAAACCGACAAAACACAAGAGCATTTGACCACACAGTGGGCGAGACAAGAAGTATTTGGTCGAATTTTAGCACAATTCATTCAGAGAGAAAAGAGAGCACTAGGACTTCCCGCTATGCTTGATAAGGATTTAATCGATGCTATTCTGAAACAAAACAAGTTTAAGCGGCCGAATCTCTCGAGAAGGAATAGCTGCTCTTTTTGAGCCCTAAGCAAGCGCAGCACTTTATCTATACAGTCTGCTGGCTCACAACCCTGATCGAAGATCTTTGGAGCTTCCGATTAACTTCATCTCTCGTGTCAGAAAGTAACTGAGAATGTGTAGTATAGACTTTAGTCTGTGCTACACATTCTTGCCTTCGGCGAACGTCAGGTCTGCGAGTTATTAACGATTTTAAAAAACGTTAGGCCGGCTGCTCTTTATAAAAGAAAGCAGTAATCGCTTGAAATCCAGCAGGAATAACGACATTAATCATCTCTCTAGCAAAAGCCATTGAGGGGTCAATAATATTCTCTTGCGTCCATTTTCTTCTCGCCGCTGCGTAATCGCTCACGGGCTGCACGATGTTTTGATACACGAATTGCGTCATCACAAACAATGCATCTGTTGCAACTTGAGTACATACAGCCGCTCTACTTGCGATCGGTAAAAGAATGTTGTCACAAACAAAATAGATAATGGGTTTAAAAACGGTGTCTGAAGCCCACAATGCAGCTTTTTTGATCAGCTGTCCCAGAGGAGTAAGAACATTGTCATAAGCCCATACGGCAACATTTTTGATAGTACGGCAACTAGGAACTAATACACGGTTGCAAACAAACTTTAGCGATTCAACAACGATCATTTTGATCGCTAGAGCAATTGATGTGAGAATATTTTGATAAGCCCATTTAATGGCTCGATCTAAAGACTTAATCACATTTTGGTAAATCCAAGCGATTGTTCTCCCAAGTGGTTTAAGAACGTAATCGTAAGTTAAAATAAGCACATTTTTGATAGTACGGCAAATAGGAGCTAATACACGATTGAAAATAAACTTTAGCGATCCAACAACGATCATTTTGACCGCTCGCGCAACTGGGGTGAGAATATTTTGATACGTCCATTTAATGGCTCGACCTACAGACTTAATCACATTTTGGTAAATCCAAGCGGTTGCTCTTCCAAGTGGTTTAAGAACATAATCGTAAGTTAAAATAAGCACATTTTTGATCAAACGAACAACAGGAACGAGCAGATAATTATAAACGAGTCTTAAGGTTTCACTTAGGACGGTTTTGATGGCTCGACCAATAGGAGAAAGAATATAGTCACAAGTCAATACAACAAGTTTTCTCGCCAAGCGACCAATCGGAGCAATCACATGGTTGTAAGTTGCTTTACCAAGATTGACAAGCTGATTGAATATAAATTTCACAATTGCTTTGATGGATTGTCCTAGCGGGGCAAGAAGATGGGTGTAAGTAAATTTTGCAATTTTAGGAATAGCGCAATAAGCAAAATCGCGTAGGAGAAGAGGAGGAGCAACTATGAGTACGGCGGCGGCTAAGGCTACACGTTTTGATAGAGAAGCTTCTTTCCATTGCTTCCAAAATTGATTTTCAGGTACTGGGGTTCCAGCATTTCCTGCTAAGGGGACTGCAGTGGTGACATCGCCATTCATTTTAACCTCTAATTAAAAAGTTAGATGATGAAGAAAATTGTATTATTTTACAAGCGCAAGAAAATCATTAGATGTGATTAAAAAGTAACGGGATATGAAAGATCAGGCAGGATGTGTAGGGTAGATGTGGCCACGACCCTACATCTTCTGTTACTTACCCTGGTTGCACAATTTAAATTTTTTTGTTAACCTCCAAATTAAGCCGCTACGTTTAAAATCTTGGGATTTATGAAAAAACTTTTATGTCTTTTATATCTTGCTGTGTTTTTTTCCTCTCCATTATCCGCAGAAATGCTGAGAATAGACCCTCAAAAAATGGCGGAGGCGGAAATCGATTCCTGGAAAGCTTATTATAGCAAAGACCGCATAGGTCTCATTCGTTCCATTTCAAAAATGATCAGCCTTCAGTATGAAATCAATGATTCCTACAAGTGGAATGCCGTAGTCTTTCATTTCGGTATGGCAGTTTACCGCTTTAGTACCGTTGTTAAAAGTAGCTCCAATGCTGTCTATCAAAAAGAGGTACTCCCCTCACTGTCAAAAGCTTACGAAGAACTGAAAACAGCCACGCAGTCCACTTGGAATGCTAATACTGTGGCCCGGCTTGATCTTGAGTGGTGGATAGAAAGGCGCCTAGCAGAAACTCACGACCCGGAGATTGTGGGTCACACGATGGTAAAACTTTATCAAGAAGTTTACGGGAAACATGATCAGTTTCACTTTTCGAGAGCCGGATACCTCCGCGCAACAGCCGCGCGCTATCGCGATCTTTGCAAAATGCGGTGGTCAAGCGTCTCCGATGTCGACTGGAAAATCATGCAGGATATGTTAGTTTCCTCCTACGAAGAACTTGTAGCGGGTATTGACGCTAATACTTCAAGATAGACACTTTATTTTACCAATTAAAATTGGTAAAATAAAGACATCCGACGTGCAGACGGAGACGACAGCGCCTATCAGCGGAGCCGAAATGCGAAATTTTTTTTATAAAGGAAGTGATGAACTCGTTCCAGCAGCCGGTAAAGGAAGTCGCTGGAAACTGAGTAAGAGAAACGAAACAGCGATCATTCCAAACCACAAAGAATTAAAAAAAGGAACTGAGCACTGTTTGAGAAAGAAATTAGAGGAAACCCACTAAAGGGCTTTAATCATATGAAATATCAATTCAAAATACACAAAGAGGGTCTCGGGGTTTGGGCTGAGTGCTTAGAATTGTCAGGATGCTTCACTCAAGCTGATTTTATGGGTGAGCTTCGCCAAAATACGCTGGGGCTTTAAATCTTTATATCGAAGAACCGGAAAATTCTAAAAAATTAGCCGCGCCCCCAACTGAAACCATTTCTACATCTCGTAGCATTGCAGAATTACAATTAGGCCCGTCAATTGCTTTTGCGTTTGCGGTTAGGTACAATCGAATTCAGCAAGGTTTGACTCAGCAGCAAGCCGCCCTTAAACTCGGATTCGAAAATATCTACAGCTATCAAAGATTAGAAAACAAAAAACGTAATCCTACTTTGAAAATGCTTTCGCAACTTAAAAAGCTTTTCCCTAATTTTTCAATAGATTTCGCGCTTAGCTGCTAATTTGATCCGTACTGAATAGGTCCTGGGTACACATAACCATCCACCAAGGTCCAGTCTTCTCGCAACTGCTGAAACGTCAAAAAGGGTTCTCCCTTCAGATCAACCAGCGCTTTTTTAATAACAGGTTTGCTTTTTCCTAAACGCATCTCTAAATCCATCATGCTAAGCAAAGGAATGGCTGCGGGACGCCAATCTGCAGCAGGGCGGTCCAAATGCTGGATGCAGGCCATGTAACCTGTGGCTCCGTTATTCAATACGAGCGCTGACACATAGCCGAGCGAATAGCAATAATCACAATCAAAAGTCGAAGGAAATCCGGAACGTCCCTCATATCCATAAAAAAGAGGCTTCGCGCTGAACGCCCCCTTATAGATGCCTGCAGATTTTCTTTTCCTGAGCTGTTCTTTTACCATCTCTATAAAAAAACGCTCTGTTTCGATTTTAGAGACCTTCACATTTCCATGAGGATCGCGGTCAATTAACAATTGCTTGCGAATATGCTCTGAGAGTGCGTTGAAACAGTGTAGACTTGATTCACTCAAATGTTCACTAACGGAGGAAAGATCGACTTCTTTTCCCATCAAAACATTTAACTCGGAAATAAGCTGTTTGCATTCTGGAATAAATTCGATGACCCCTTCTGGAATCAAAATAACGCCATAATCTTTTCCTTGCGATGCTCTTTCACAAATAAGATCCGTTATTTCTTCTACAAGCTGCTGTAGGGTTTTATTTTGCGCTTCTATCTCTTCCCCAATCAATGTGAGGTTGGGGTGCGTTTGCATGGCGCATTCGAGGGTCACGTGAGAGGCCGAGCGTCCCATTAATTTAATGAAAAAATAATACTTCTTTGAGGAAAGAACATCGCGGCAAATATTTCCAATCAGTTCTGAATAGACTTTACAGGCGGTGTCAAATCCAAACGAAATCTCGATATGTTCGTTTTTAAGATCGCCATCGATGGTTTTGGGAACCCCAACAACTTTTGTCTTGCACCCATTATTTAAAAAATATTCTGCGAGAAATGCTGCGTTTGTATTGGAATCGTCACCGCCAATAATGACAAGGCCGTCTAAATCGAGTTGTTTAACTGTTTTCAAGGCTGTTTGGTACTGCTCTGTGGACTCTATCTTGGTGCGCCCAGATCCAATTAAATCAAAGCCACCTTGATTGCGGTAGTTAGTGAGCAGGCTTGCTGTAATTTTAATATAAGCATTATCGATAATGCCTTGAGGTCCGCCAAGAAAACCGAGGAGTGTGCTTTCTGAATTTAGCTCTTTCATGGCGTCAAACAGTCCTGCGATGACATTATGGCCTCCGGGGGCTTGTCCGCCAGAAAAAAGAACCCCCATTTTTAGAGGTAACGATTTTTTCTCTCGATTGGCTTCAAAATGAAGAATTTTTTGCCCTGCGATATTGGGGAAGCATTCTGAAATAACAGGCTTTTCAAAAACATCGCTAGAGGCAACCACACCGATTGTAGAAAGGTTCTTTAAAAGAGGTGGCAATTTGGGTTGATATTCCATTCGCAATTTCTGCATAGGACTTAGCTGTAACACGAATAACTCCTTGTAAATACATTTCTAGCGCACAGACCTGACCGAAAACCTTTGGAGTGCGGCAATTATTTGCCGCTTTCCGCTCATAGTTTTAATTATTAACAACGTTTAAAGCCATCTGAAAAGTGCCTTACCGATACATTTTAAGCGTTGTTAATGCTAGAAGCCAGGGGTGGAAAACGGTAAATAATTGTCCCGCTCCAAAGATCTTCGACAAGGTCTGTTCCTTCTAAGTTCATTAGATCTTAACTTAACGACATAGTTTTTGGTCTGTGCTATAATGTTATCTTGAACCATTCTACAGTGGCTTCGACAGCCTGCAGACGTTCGGGTAAATACGAAAAATCATGATCGCTATTTGGCAAAGCAATAAATCGACTTTCTGCCGTAGCACTTTTCCGCGATTCCCGGTACTTCTCTCTCTGAACACTGTCGACAACTATATCTTTGTCCCCTTGAATATGCAGCAACGGAATTTTCAATATCGCATCAAGAGCAGTACCAATATTCATACTAAACATTTGCTCAAAAAACGCATAGCCTGCTTGTTGACCATGAATCACCATCAAGCGCCCAATTTGCTCTTTTGTCAACTTTCCAGCTTTCACCTGATTCCATTTATCCATCCAAGCACTTCCATCAAATATAGGTGCCCATAAAGCCACGCTTTTTGTCCCGGGAAACTGTTTTGCCGCGAGCAAAGCCACAGAACCTCCAAAAGACCTTCCAAAAACACCTACGCGTTGGTGATCGATTTCGGGACGCTTTTTTAAATAGTCTAATGCTGTCAGAGCATCCTCTGTTTGGCTAGCAACCGTTAATTGCTCAAATTCCCCTTCGCTATCGCCACAACCACGGAAATCAATCCTTAACGCAGCGATTCCTGCCGCAGCAAGCTGCTCGGCCAGTATCACATAGAGGCGGTATTTTCCTGTTTTCTGACCTGCCAACCCATGACACAAAACAACTGCCGGCGCTTTTTTTTGCGGTAAAGGGCGATGCAAGACCCCAAAGATTTTTTGCCCATCGCTCTCTAAAACAACGCTTTCACGCTCTTCAAATTTAATCATTTCGCCATCATTCCAAAACGAGAAACCCTTCTCTAAATAAAATTTATACTCTCTTAATGTTTACTTGTAAACCCCCAGAAAAAACCAAATTATTGACATAAACCAAATAAAAATTTAATATCTTAATCTAAAATAAACAAATCAACTTTTTAGTAAACAAAAAAAACCGAAACCCGGGAAAAAATGAGTATAAACATTTTCAATGTTGGCTTGCACGCCGGTGTAACCGCAATCAATGCTGCCGCTGTCGGGTAGCTCTATTGGCGCCGCTGGCGGTGCTACACACGGCGCGTGCCTGGGGGCGACGGATTCTTTGGTTGGCAAAACTAATTCGCTTGCATTGAACACCGTATTAATGGGTAGAGCTTCTTTTGGGGCTTGGAAACTCGCGGCACTTGTTGGCGGTGTGAGCATGACATTTAAGGCGGCGCTAGTGCTAACTATAGTTCTCGATATGGCTGGGCGCCTAGCTTCATTAATCATTCTAGGTCTAGCTAGTCTAGCAGCAGCACGTAAATAGTCACCACGAGACACTATATTTAGCCAAAAAAAAGTCGCGGTAAAGCCTTGATTTTTTTTAAAAACACCCTCATTCTCCATTAAAAAACCACCCCTAATCCCTTGAAAAACTGCGGCTTCCGCAAAAAAACCAAAAAAACACATTTTCCCCTTTGCAAAAAAACTGTTATCCAAGTAAGATAGTCTATTAATTCACCTGAATGGTGGGGTGTCGCCAAGCGGTAAGGCAGCGGTTTTTGGTACCGCCATGCGGAGGTTCGAATCCTTCCACCCCAATTTATATGGTAAGAATGCAAACTACAAAAAAAAGTATGCTACTTTTCTCAGGCTCATCTCACTTGGCCCTCGCCAAAGAGATCGCTCAAGCATTAGACATCAACCTCTCCCCTGTTAATCTTTCACGATTTCCCGACGGTGAAGTTTCCGTCGATTTGCTCGAGAGCGTGAGAGGAAAAGACGTTTTTGTGATGCAATCAGTCGCTTTAGATCCGGACCACTATCTCATTGAGCTTTTGGTGATGGTCGATGCGCTAAAAAGGGCATCAGCAAAAGAAATCGTAGCCGTCATTCCTTACTATGGTTATTGCCGGCAAGACCGCAAGGACTCTCCTAGGGAGCCCATCACTGCTAAGCTCGTTGCAAATTTGATCACGAAAGCAGGGGTCGACAAAGTCCTTACAATGGACTTGCATGCCGGACAGTTACAAGGCTTTTTCGATATCCCCGTTGATAACTTGCGCGGCAGATCAGTTTTAGCTGAAGCCTACAGGAAGTTAATAGGAAAAGTAGAGGACACCATCGTTGTTGCGCCCGATGTCAGCAGCATAAAAATAGCCAGGGCTTATGCCCGCGAACTGGATGTTGATTTTGCTATCGTCGACAAACACAGGGTGGATGCGTCACATATTGACGTCGTAACACTCATAGGTGATGTAAAAAATAAAAATGTACTTCTCGCTGATGATATGTGCACCACTGGTGAAACATTGTTGTCAGCAGCGAAAGCATGCCAAGAGAAGGGTGCAAAACGGATTTTTGCTGCTGTTACCCACGGATTACTCGTTGGTGACTCCGTCAAGAAACTTGAAGAAAGTCCGATTGAAGCACTATTAACGACAGATACAATTCCCTACACGGACCGGTTGAAATCATCAACTAAGATCCAAATTGTCTCAGTTGCCCCCCTCTTGGCCCAAGCCATTCGCTGCATGTCAGGGATCGCATAAGAAAACTTTTTAAGTTATTTTTGTGCAACCCCATCGTAAGAACCCATTTTAGAATAATAAAATAACAGATAATTCTTTGAGATAATTACCTGTTACTTTACACTTTACCTTTGCTTTGTGCATTTTTCGTCATTGACTTCGGGAGAGAAGCTTTCTACAGCGTAATGAATTCCTCGGAAAGGGTATTTCTACCCTTTCCGAGGAATTCATTACGCTGTAGAAAGCTTCTCTCTGAAGGCAGTGACGAAAAATGCACAAAGCAAAGTTCATGTTTTAAGTATTTTTTGGAGGACTCCATGAAGCTACAAATTTTAGCAAGAGATGCTAAGACCAAAAGCGAATCGAAACAACTTCGTCGAGAAGGCAAAATACCGGCAGTGATCTATCACGGCGGTAAAGAAGCGAGCAACATCACGATTCATCGTAATGAACTCGATACCATTATGCGCTACATGCAACCAGGACGTCTATCAACACAGGTTTTTACCTTAAGTGATGCAAATGGAAAAGAACGCAAAGCGATTTTGAAAGAAGTGCAGTACAACATTGTGAACTACAATGTCATTCACCTTGATTTTGAAGAACTTCACGACCATATCTACGTCAATGTTAAAGTGCCTATCGAGTGCACAGGTACTGTGGACTGCATTGGAGTTAAACAAGGCGGCGCAATCCGTCAAGTAATCAGAAACGTTCGTGTCAGATGTTTGCCGAAAGACATCCCTCCAGCGTTTTCCGTTAACGTAGCAAGCATGGCGATGAGAGATCAGTTCAGATTAAAGCAAATTGACATGCCGAACACGATCAAACCGCAAGCGAATATGGAAGAAGTCGCTATTGTTATTGTAAAACGTTAATCGGGAAAAATACGATTGGATGCTTCATCTGTCAAAACCTACGTTGTTGTAGGACTCGGGAACCCCGGCAAGAAATATGAACTTACCCGGCATAACATTGGATTCCTAGTTCTAAATGAGTGGGCGCTTAAGCAGGGATGGAGTTTCAAAGAAAATAAAGAATTTAATGCGAAAGTGGCTAAAGGTGTTATAGGACAAAATCAAGTCCACCTCATTATGCCACAGACGTACATGAACGAAAGCGGCAATGCTGTTAGGCGCTATTTGGATTTTTATAAAATCCCGCCGAAGCATCTTCTTGTCATCTCTGACGATGTTGCACTACCGTATGGGCAAATAAGATTGCGCCGTATGGGAAGTTCCGGCGGACACAATGGCTTAAAAAGCATTGAGGCCCACATAGGAACGAGACATTACGACAGAATGCGCATGGGGATAGACCGTCAACTTGATGGACGAATGTTAGCCGATTATGTGCTAGATAATTTTAGTCCGGAAGAGTTAACAGGTTTAGCAGATTTCGTTCAAAGAGGAGTTGAAATAGTAGAACGGCTAATGAGTGAAGGCATCGCAGATGTGATGAATAGCATCAACGCCAAAGTTCCTAAGATCTAAAATATGAAGACCTGAAGAAAAAAGGTCGGGAGAAAAAAGATGACTGAACAAGAACAAAAAAAGAATCTTTATGAAGGGATGTACATTCTTAGCGCAACGTTAAGTGATGATGCCCGTAATAAAGCTTTAGATAAGATTCAAAAAGGAATCACAACCCGTAGTGGAGAGATCCTGAAGATTCACGAGCAAGGACGTCGCAGATTGGCGTACCAGATCGATGGACACCGCGAAGGTTACTATTACATCCTTTACTTTGATGTAGTTCCAGCAGCCGTTACAGAGATGTGGCAAGAATATCATTTAAATGAAGATCTTATCCGCTATGTTACTCTTCGAGCAGACAAAGTGATGGAAAAAATCGAATTTAAACAACTCGTAGAAGATCAATAAGGAGAATCGTTTTATGTCGTTTAGACCAACAACACCAAGACCGAGTAGTCCGGAGATCCCTGATAGTCGTTCGCGCAAACGTAAACGTTGCCCATTCACGGCTTCTGGAGTCAACGAGATTGACTACAAAGACGTCAATACATTGACAAAGTTTATCACTGAGAGAGGGAAAATATTACCTCGCCGTATTACAGGTGTGTCAGCATATCACCAAAAACGCCTTGCGGCAGCGATCAAACAAGCAAGACACATGGCCTTGCTCCCGTTTGTGGCAGAAACATAAGATCTAGTTTTAGGAGAAATAACCATGGCAAATAAATTGCTATTAATCGAAGACGTTGAATCTCTCGGCCGCAGCGGTGACATTGTATCTGTGCGACCAGGCTACGCTCGCAACTTCCTGTTACCGCAAGGTTTAGCGATGATTGCGGATAAAAACACTATCCGTATGCAAGGGAAATTGCAAAAAGAACGTGACGAGAGAGCAGCTGTTGACCTTAAAGAATCGCAAGATATTGCAGCGAAACTTGAAGGCCAATCAGTTACAAAAGAAGTTAAGGTTGACCACGATGGGCATATGTATGGATCTGTTTCAACACAAGAGATCTCACATTTGATTCACAGCCAGCTGAGCATGCAAATCGAAAAACACTCGATTGTATTGAAGCATGCGCTGAAGACAACTGGCGAACACAAAGTCAATATCAAGTTAAAAGAAGGCGTTACAGCCTCTATTAACGTTGTGATTGCACCAGAGAACGCAAACCAACCTAAAGAAGCTACTTCAAAGTAGTCTTCTTAAGTAAGCAGTAAGACAGCTAAAAGCAAGGATGCTTTTTCTGTTTTGCTGCTTTTTTTTTGACTAATCGTCTTTAGAATGCGCAGACCGGATGGAAGATTTACCGACAGTGTTTAGGCATCCTCAAAGCGATCATAGAATAGTGGTTTCGCCAGGCCCATTAAATAACCCGTAGACCGGATCGAAAATCTTGGGAGTGCAGCAATTTTATTCGTCGCTTTGCACTAACAGTGTTTAGGCATCCTCAGAGTGATTATAAAATATTCTTCGATCGCTTTGTTAGTACTTAAAACTGTGGGCGGAAAGCGGCGAATAAAATTGCCGCACTCCCAAGATCTTCGATCCGGTCTGTACATGTTAAAGTTCAGCTCACTGTGAGGATTGTGTCTAGTTACTACTCCCCTGCTAAAATCAATCTTTTCTTGCGTGTGATTCGACGTCGTCCCGACGGATTCCAGGAACTCGCCTCTCTTTTTCAAACCATTAGTTTATGCGACATCCTCGATATCAAGCCCATAGAACACAATAGTCACGACCAACTAACATGTACAGACCCGACCATTCCTACTGACGACAACAACTTAGTTTTGAAAGCTGTGAATTTATTTCGCAGAAAAACAGGACTCACATTCCACGTTGACATTCATTTAACAAAAAACATTCCCCATCAAGCGGGCCTCGGCGGTGGAAGCAGCAACGCTGCAACCACATTGTGGGCACTCAACGAACTCTTAAACTCTCCTGCAACTCTTCCACAGCTAATGGAGTGGGGTGCAGAACTCGGATCTGATGTTCCCTTCTTTTTTTCATCAGGAATTGCTTACTGCACAGGTCGTGGAGAAATCATCCAATCGATGCCTCCGCTTCCAAAAACACCGGTGACCATTGTTAAACCCAAAGAAGGGCTATCGACTCCCCTCATTTTTAAAGCACTCGATTTAAATGAAACCTCAAAAACAGATCCACAATTGATCTTAGACAGTTTCTACACGAACGCTCCTATTTATGTTAACGATCTCGAAACACCGGCATTTAAAATAATGCCTAGAATTGGGCAATTGAAAATTGAATTATTAGAAAAGGGTTTTGAGACAGTTTTGATGACAGGATCGGGGTCTGCCTTTTTTTGTATAGGAGAAAAAGTGAAGTTTCCACTCGATCTGCATATTAAGACGGAAGAAAAAGTACATTTTCTAGTAAGACAAAATGACTCCTGGTACCATCCTTAATCCTATTAACGAAAAAATCTAAAAAAAATGTATTTGAGGTAAAAATCCAGTTGCCAAGAAATAGAAGTATTCGCTAACATAGCGTTTTCTTATTCCGAGTTAGCTCAGCGGTAGAGCAGTAGACTGTTAATCTATTGGTCGCAGGTTCGAATCCCGCACTCGGAGTTAGCGCTTAGAAGTTTGACTTCTGAGCGCTTTTTTTTTAGCATAGGAGATATTATGGTAGTTACGATTGACGATTTACAAGCTTGCCATGAAGCTGTTAGAGGTAATTTAACTGATTTTACACGAAACATCCGTGAAGGTAAAGAAATCAAAATCAATGACCTAAAAAGTTATTTCACCGTAAATACAGGTTGGTTAAAAATCAAGCAAGCTAATGGGCATAAAAAATTCATTCATAAAGTAACGAGAATTGTTATTGAATATCAAGCCCATTCGAATAAAAAAGACACTAGTGTCAAACCGCGTATTGTAGCTCACCTACTTGATCAAGTTCAACAGCATATAAATATTATAGGCAACGACATTTGGGGCTATAACACAAAGACTTGGGAAGTAGATGCAAACTATAAACAAGCCTTAATAAAATATAATCAATGGCTTAATAAAATATAATCAATGGCTTACACCACAATACGAATAAGGTCGCTATTAAGAAGGTCCTTAGACTAACGGTCTGGTTTATAAAAGCCTAGAGCAACGCCCTAGGCATGAACAGTTTATGCCGCAGTTTTCATGCTCAATTTACATATTTTTTTAGGTTAGCCGTGAAACGGCAACAGGTGCGCTCTTGAGGTCGCACATTTAGCAAGGTGAAAGTCCTTGTCAAAGGTAGCCAAGCCTTTGTGGCTGAAAATAACTGCGTTACCTTGAGGTAAGGTGGAGAGCAATTGGAAGTAAAAGAACAGGCCGTAGTAAAGCGAACTCGCTATCAGTCGATTAAAGCGGTGATCTTATCTGTCGACGGCGGAACCTGAAAAAAAACACTGCAGACGATGAAGGGCTATAATCGATGTACAGACTTACCAGGCGGCTGGAGATGGCATGCTCGGAAAGATGTGTGAATTAAACGAGGATACTTACACAGGGAGATTGAACCTGTATAGGAGTTAGCAATTAGAAGTTTAAGCGCTTTTTTTTTTAACATAGGAGATATTATGATAATTACGATTGACGATTTGCAAAAAAGTTATGCAGGTATTGTAGGTAATTTAATTGATTTCACAGAGGGCGTACGTAATCACACTCTTAAGCCAAAAATCCACGACTTAAAATTTTATTTTACAAAAAATAGCGGTTGGATAAAACAGAAAAAAGCAGATGGGCATCTTACATTCGCTCATAAAGTAACTAAAGTTACTGTTGGTTATCAGGCTCATTCAAGTTCAAAAGATACAACTGTTAGTGCAAATATTATGGGTACTTTGCTAGATGGTGTTCAAAAGCATATAAATATTTTAGGTAATGATATTTTTGGCTCTACTACAGGTAGCTGGAGTGTGGTTCCCAACTATACAAAGGCTTTGAATAGATACAATTCTTTGCACAATAATTAAAGGATGAGAGAAGTATCCTAGATCCCCGTCGTGCCATTTGTCCGTACAAACCCCTTATAGTTCTTCTGTTCTTTTATTGATTCGGGAATGCGACGGGGGATGAAGCGATCTGCGCCATTGTGAAGAAGATCAGCGAGATTAATTGCGAGATTGAAAAATGCCAAAACATAAACCCAATAAAATCTGGATTGATGGAGATGCTTGTCCCAAAGCAATTAAAGAAATCATTTTTAAAGCGAGTCGTCGCTTAAATATAAGCATTATAATTGTAGCAAATTGCTTTCAACCCCTCCCCCAAAGCGATCTCGTAAAACTAATTGTTGTAGATAAAGGGTTCGATGCAGCTGACCAGCATATTATTGATCAGGTTGGAATTCACGATATTGTTGTCACAGCCGACATTCCTTTAGCAGCGAAAGTCTTGAAAAAAAAGGCCATAGCCCTCAATCCGCGAGGTGAAATTTACAATGAGAATACTATTGGTTCAATTTTATCAATGCGAGATTTTATGAAAGAACTTCGCGATGCAGGTTCAATTACTAGCGGACCAGCACCGTTCGGGCTAAAAGATATTAAGCATTTTGCTGATTCACTGAATAAACTCATTTCTTAGCTTACTCTCTAATTTAGCCCAATGTCACACATATTCCGACTAGGTGTTTAAAATCTGGAATGAAGATTATGGCCCCAAGCCATAGGGTCATTGCTGCTTTTCATATCTTGCACCATACCACCTGTTTGCTTGGATAATACCACCAAAAATGGGCATCTTCATCTACGACGCATGCTTAATCGCTATGCAGTTACCTATTACGGGAATCGGCCCATGTTTTTTTGATTGTCGTTGATGAGTGCTATGCCGGCCTTGGCCACGTCATTAAATGTTGCTTGAGTGGTTGGGTCGTGTTTATTGATATCGAAAGGCTTACCGGGAATGAGCCTATTTTTGACATGCGAGCCATTATCGAGACATTTTCAAGCAGCGGGCGCTGAACCTCCCATTAACTTTGGCACCAGGTTAAAGTAGG
>Ga0105045_10000328_pt1 | contig 32895 bp, 25 predicted proteins | sample MAT02_FD_78089 | JGI IMG/M metagenome (GOLD analysis project Ga0105045, IMG submission 78089) | Freshwater microbial communities from Lake Fryxell liftoff mats and glacier meltwater in Antarctica - MAT-02 (megahit assembly) | ecosystem: Environmental > Aquatic > Freshwater > Ice > Liftoff... | reverse complement strand
CGCTACGACGGCTCATCGCGCTTTGGGCAGCAGAAACAGTTCGGCGTGTTCCCCTCGGCGTCGGCAGCCTGGCGCATATCGGCGGAACCGTTTATGCAGCGGTTCAGCTTCCTGAGCGACCTCAAGTTGCGGGGTAGCTTCGGCTTTACGGGCAACGAACGCATCGGCGACTTTCAGTTTCTGGGTACCTGGGCATCGGTTACGTACAGCGGAGCAACGGGCGTTGGCCCGGCGGCACTGACCAACCCGCTGCTGCAATGGGAACGCACCCGCGAAGCCAACGTTGGCCTGGATGCGTCGTTCCTGAACGGGCGGTTCGGTTTGATTATAGATGCCTACGATAACCTGACTGATAAACTGCTCTTTGCCCAGCCGTTGCCACAGACTACAGGGTTTTCGTCGGTGCAGGGCAATATCGGCAAAGTGAGTAACCGAGGGGTTGAACTGACAATTCAGGCGGTTATCGTCAACCAGCCAAACGGCGTCAAGTGGACCTCTGACCTAAATCTGTCGCACAATGAAAATAAGGTCGTAGAACTGGTCAACGACGAACCCATTTTCCGGGGCTATACCGCCAACGGGGTTAATCGTACCAATGTAATCCTGCCCGGTCAGCCGCTCGGCACGTTCTGGGGACTCAAATTCCTGGGCGTCGATCCGGCCACCGGCAATGCCATCTACGACGACAAAAATGGCGACGGTCGCATCAGCCCCGACGACGGGCAGGTGATTGGCAATGCACAGCCCAAACTTATTGGCGGCTTCACGAACCGGGTTAGCTGGAAGGGTATTGACCTGAGCGTGCTTATTCAGGGATCATACGGCAACAGTGTTTTGAATCTGACCAACGAAACCCTGCTCAACTCCGGGGCCGATCTGCAAAGCAATCAGTCGCGGCTGGCTCTGCAACGCTGGCGCAAAGAAGGCGACATTACCAATGTACCGAAATACGAATTGAACAACACCTTCAACAATTTTCACAGTAGCCGCTACTTAGAAGATGGTTCGTTTGTACGGGTCAAGAACGTGTCGCTCGGCTATAATCTGCCCAAAAAGTGGATTACGCGCTACGGTGTTGCCAACGTGCGGGTTTATGCCTCGGCCACGAATCTATATACCCTCACGCGCTACTCCGGCCCAGACCCGGAAGTGAGTACACTCGACGGTTCGACCACAGCGCAGGGCATCGACTTTTTCACTTTTCCGCAGGTCAAAACCGTCTTTGGCGGGCTGACCATTGGGTTTTAACGCTTTGATTCAATGAAATATATAATAAGAATGTCTGGTCATGTTACCGCGTTGCGATACCCAACCCCTCCCCCGAAGGGAGGGGCTCTGGACCCGGATGGTTTTAGCCCCTCCCTACCGGGGAGGGGTTGGGGTGGGGTGCGCTCAAGTGGGGTATTACTCCTCCTCCTGACGCTGCTAACGTCGTGCGAGACCGTGCTACAGCCACAACCCGTCGATCTGCTGGTTGATGAACTGGTGCTGAACGAGCCGAACGACGTGGAGCCGGTACGCATCGGCATGTATAACGCCCTGCGCGGCACGGCGGCACCAACGATCATTGTTGGTGACTTCACAGCAGATTACATCCAGTTCAACGGTACCTTCACCGACTATCAGGAACTGGGTACCAAGCGAATCACTGCCGCCAACGGAGTTGCCGGTGCGCTGTGGGGATCGCTGTACCGGACCATCTATGTCACCAACTTCATGCTCGAAAAACTACCGACCGTAACGGGCGTTTCCGAAGCAACGCGCAAGCGCGTAACAGCAGAAGCAAAATTCCTACGGGCCTGGGCCTATTTTATCGCCACCTATACCTTCGGCGATGTGCCACTCGTGACGAGTACCGACCAGATTACCAACCGCAACGTAGGCCGCACCGCCCGTGCCACCATCCTAACCGCCGTACTGGCCGATTATCAGGCCGCCCTGACCGATCTGCCCGCTGTAACATCAGCCTCGACCAACGCCATCACCAACGGTACCTACGCCAACCAAACCACCTGCCGCGCAGCTCTGGCCCGTTTTTATCTCTACCAGAAAAACTGGGCGCAGGCCGAACAACTGGCCGGGCAGGTGATTGCATCGGGCATTTATACGCTGCAACCCAACTACATCGACGTAATCACGAAAGACTTTACATCAGAATCGATTCTGGAAGTAGGCTACGCCCTGTCCGACGATCCGGGAACGGGCAACTTCGCTCTGAACAACCTACTGGTGGGTCGGCGGGAGGTGATTCCGTCCAACCAGTTGATTGTCCAGCTTACTGCAATTCAGGCCGGCACGCGGCAGCAGACTATTGGTTTCAGCACGACCAACCTGCGCGGTAATGACAACGGCTGGACAGTCAGGAAATACGGTACGGCGTCGGAAGATAACAACAACATTGTGCTGATGCGGCTGGCCGAAATGTATTTGATTCGGGCCGAAGCACGGGCGCAGCAGGGCAGACTAACCGGCACCACCGGAGCCATTGCCGACCTGAACGTATTGCGAACCCGCGCCAAAGCCGCCAACATTGCCGCCACCAGCCAGGCCGACGTGCTGCTGGCCGTAGAGCAGGAACGGGTGTATGAACTGGCGTTTGAGGGACACCGCTGGTTCGATCTCGTGCGCACGGGCCGGGCGCAGGCCGTAATGTCGGCGTTCTCGCCCAACTGGCAGAGTACGTATGAACTCTGGCCAATACCACAATCCGAAATTCAGCAAAACCCTGCGTTGGCAGGCAAACAAAATCCGGGCTATTAATTTTATGTCATTCCGAAGAACGAGGAATCTCTTTGTCGAGCAACCTTCTAATTAGAAAGAGATTCCTCATTCCTCGGAATGACAAAACAGAAAAACAACCTATCCAATGAAACAAAAACTGACCGTCTGGCTCGTGGCCGTTACCCTCGTTGGACTGGCGGTGGGCTGCGATAAACAGGATATTGACCGGACGTTTGAGGGGCCGTATTTTGTGCGCTTCACCGACTCCTCGCTGACCTTCCGCGAAAGCTACTCGCCCGTGATTCTGGTTCGGGTGCATAACGTAGGGCCAGTGCTGAAAGAGCCAATCCGGGTTAGCTATACCCTCAGCGGCAACGCCCGCTCCGGGCGCGAGTACCAGATTCAGGGCGAAACGGGTACGGTGGTTATTCCGGCCAACAAGAGTTTTGGTGAAATTGGGGTGAAACTCATCAACAACGCCAACAACATTCTGGAATCCCGAACGCTCACGTTTACGCTGACAGGCGTTCAGCCCGCTACGCTGCAGATTGGGCTGGGTCCGGCGGGGGCATTGGGTAAGTCAATGCGGCTGGTCATCAACGACGAATGTCTGTTTGGCGGGTCGTACACGGGTACGGCACGTCTGGGTGGTCAGGCGATCAGCGTACCCAATATCGACATTAGCAGCAGCGATTGCAAAACGTACACGCTCAGCAACTGGAATCTGGGACTGTTGAATTTCAACGCCATCAAACCAACGCTTCGGTTTATTGACAACGGCGATAATACTATTACGATACCATCGCAGAGCAACCCTGAACTTGCCTCGACCGACACGCTGAAGGGCAACGGAGCTTGGAACCCCCGCGACCGGAAGATTACCCTGAATCTACAGATCAAAACCAAAATCAGTGCCACGCGCGACACCACTCTTTTGTTCAACCAAACCTATACGCCCCAATGACACGTCTTCTGCTTCGATTTCTGTTTGTTCCGGTGGCGGTTGGCTGGCTGCTTAGCGGCTGTTCGGAAAAGATAGAACCCATAAAACCCACGTACAGCCAGTTGCTGACTGGCGTGAACCAGAAAACCTGGCGCACCGTTTCGCTGCAAATTTTTGACGAAGGCGTTGGGAGTGGCGTCATTCCGGTGGCGCAGTCACGTATCAACCCCTGCATTTACGACGACCTGATTACATTCTATGCGGGCGACGAACGCAAGGTCGAAGCCAGTGAGGGTGCTACCAGATGCGCAGCAGGTGATCCTGACATTTATCTGACCGATAGCTGGACGCTTATCAACGCCAACGCTACCGCTGAGTTTTACCTGCCTATTCTGAACGGTAGGTTTCCGTGGACCATCAAAAACCTCACCGGCACCGTGATGACCATCGAGTACTATTTCCCCGACATCGACGCCAGCTACCGCTTTACGCTCAACTCAGTATCGACGAAGTAGGGAGTACTCGGTTTTTTGTCATTCCGAAGCATGAGGAACCTCTATCACAAGCAAACTTTCTCTACAAAGAGGTTCCTCATACTTCAGCATGACAAAATGCTCAACCCGACAAACACAACAAACTCGTGATGAAAACTTTACTTTATCTAACCCTCCTGATTAGCCTCGGTACAGCCGCGCTGGCGCAGACGCTACCGCCCAGCCCGGAGCAGTGCGCTACCATGCAAATGGACAGTTTGCTGCGGACTAAATTTCCGCAATTAGGTAGCCTGAACGATTTTGAGCAGGTGCTGCAAAAGCGTATTGCCACGTTGAAAGCCCAGGCCAAAGCCGGACGGGTGGCCGCGCCGGTGGTTACCATCCCCATCATTGTCCACGTGGTACACAATGGCGAAGCGGTAGGTACGGGGCGCAACATCAGTCAGGCACAGGTGCAGAGTCAAATCCTGACGCTCAACGAAGATTTCCGGCGTCAACCCCGTACACGGGGTTTCAACGACAGCCCCGTAGGTGCCGACATCGAGATCGAGTTTTGCTTAGCCGCCGTTGATCGGCAGGGCCGCACGATGGCCGAGCCGGGCATTGACCGCTACAACGGGGGCCGCCCCACCTGGGGCCGCGACGCTATCGAAGGTGTTCTGAAACCCAGTACGTTCTGGGATCCCGACAAGTATTTCAACGTGTGGGTGCTGGATTTTGACAGTGCCGACCGGCTGCTGGGCTACGCGCAGTTTCCGAGCCAGTCAAACCTGCAGGGGATTCCAACCGAGTCGCCAGCCAGTACAGATGGCGTGGTGGTTACGTACCGCTCGTTTGGCAATTCCGAGAAGGGCAATTTCCCCAACATGCAGGCACCGTACAATCTGGGGCGCACCATGACCCACGAAGTCGGACACTGGCTGGGTCTGCGCCATATCTGGGGCGATGCCAACTGCGGCAATGACTTTGTGGACGATACGCCCACCCAGGCCTCCGAGAGCCGGGGTTGCCAGATTGGCCGCGTCAGTTGTGGAAGTACCAACATGGTACAGAACTACATGGATTACTCGGACGATGGCTGTTTTAATATCTTCACCCTCGGTCAGAAAGCGCGGATGCGGGCCGTTATGGACCTCAGCCCGCGCCGGGTTAGCCTGATTACGTCCAATGTGTGCGGTACGCAGGTAGCGGCCGCGCCCATCCCCAACTTCCGGGCGGCCAGTCAGCGGACGTTACTGGGCGGGTCGGTACGGTTCAACGATTTATCGGGCAATTTCCCCACGCGCTGGGAATGGACGTTTGAAGGCGGTAATCCGGCTACGTCTGCCGAGCAGAACCCGGTTGTTATCTACAATCAGCCGGGCCGCTACCGTGTTACGCTGCGCGTGACCAACAGTATCGGAACGTCGGAGCCGCTGGTGCGGGAGCAGTACATCGAGGTGCTGAATTCCGGCTTGTGCGCCGAACTGACCAATTTTAACGGAACGCCCACTGTCCTGCGCGAGGTGGGCGGCACGGGCTATCTGGCCGGGCAAAACAGCAAACGGTCGCAGGCGGTGTCGGAGTTTTTCCAGAACGAACTCAACTACAATAATCTCGCCGGGACCGCCATCAGATTCGGCGTGGCAAAAGCCATTCGTGGAGCTGCTACAGAGTCGGTAGTGACGGTAACGGTCTGGAACGGGCGCGGCTTTCAGAACGGACCCGGTGCCATTCTGGAGCAGAAAGACGTACCCCTCCGCGACATCCTGGCCGACGTAGCAAACAACCGCCCCACGGTCGTGACTTTTGAGCGGAATGTACCGCTGAGCGGCCTTCCCTATCACGTCGGCGTTATTTTCCCCTACGCAACTGGCGATACTGTTGCACTGGTTACGACAGCTAACGGCGAATCGACCTTTGCTACGTCCTGGCGGCAGAACCGGCAGGGCGACTGGCTACGCTACGCCGATAGCCTGGGTATCAACGTGGCCCACAACATTACGGCCCGCATCGGCATGAAATCGTCGGTACAGGTGGCATCGTCGGCTATCTTTATCAGTCCCGGCGAGACCGTTACGCTCAACGCGCGGGGTGCCAGCGTCTTTAGCTGGTCGGGGGCAGGGCTGAACACCAACCTGGGGCCGCAGGTAGTGGCCTCGCCTTCACAAACGACTTCATACACCGTATCAGCAGGCAGTGGCGCGGACCTGTGCAGTACCTCGGCGGTTGTAACCGTTAACGTGCGGGCCGGAACAGTAACAGCCGCGCCCGAACCCGTAGAACCCGCCCTGACCATCACCCCCAACCCCAGCGACGGGCAGGTGATGGTCTCGTTCACTAACCCGCAGCGGGGCGCGGTTACGCTCACCGTCCGCAGCCTGACCGGCGCGGAGCTATTCCGGCAAAAAGCGCAGAAAACCACCGATAACTTTCAGCAGCCCATCGACCTCCGAACCGCTCCCAGCGGCATGTACATCATCGAAGTAAAACTCGGCGACGAGACGTTCCGACGACGGGTATTGAAGCAATAGCGAAAGGAAAAACGGGTACCGAGTATTTTTTCGCTACCCGTTTTTATTTTTGATGTACCAGAAAATCCTTAATTTTTCTTAAGTATTCTATGCATGAGTGCTGACGAATTCAGGGAAAATAATGCGCTGGATACAGTAATTCAAGCCTTAATCACCGTCCCCGAAAAGCGTTAGATTTTTCGCCCCCTTTCCAAAACGCTAAAAAATAGCAAATTATATTTCAGACCTGAATCTGCGGAAGTTTGCTTATCCATCTATCTAAGTATCCATATACACCTCCTAATAAACTATGAAAAAAAATGAATAAGAAAACATTTGCTCGGTTTTTGTCGTTATCGAAAAGCGTGTAAATATCCGTGTAAAAATAAAGAATTGTGACGTAAACCAATCCTAGTAAGAATCCCATAAGTACATAACTATAAATGTTCTTTTGCCCTGATAATAATTTTTTCGCTAATTCGAATAACAAAACGAAAGGCACATAGAACCAAATGCCGTAAATTAGAATAATTAATAAAGCATATAAATATGCTTCAAGTATATTTATAGTTGAAGCAACAAGTCTATTTGTTTCAAAGTAATAAAAAACTGCACTATGCAGTAATAAAATCGTCAATAAAGCTATTATATATTTTAGTGCTTTTTTCATTTTCTCGCTTAGTTTGGAAAATATTAAGAATATGAGATAAGATTTAGAATAGTTAAAAGTCAGTTTATAAGCCTTTTAACTACTCTAAATCCTACAAAGTCAACCTTAATCACACCCAAGCAGGAAGGCTGGTGCTCTACCCTGCCAAACCGCTTTAAGCGATTCCCAATTGGGACGTTTTTTTATCTCTGACTCTATCTGAGACGATCCGTTTTTATTATTCACAAACTGAACAATGCGATTCTGGAAAGATCGCCATAAGGCATCGGCACTATTAAACTGAACATTGTTTAAAATATCAGCAATAGCTTGATCTACATTACCTGTTAAGCGGTCAATGCCTTTAGTGTAATAAGATACAGAACCGTCACTATTTCTAACAAATCCAAACCGACGATTTCCAGAAACGGGATGTTTCCCAATTGGGAAATTCGGGTCAGTAATAGTCGAAAATGTCCAAAAATTACTTTGGTAGTCACTGCATACAACAGAGCCTGGATCACCGGGAATATTTATCTTTATAATACTCCTAACGGATTATTTAACCAATTGTCGTTTTCATTAAAAATACTACTCTTGTAGCGTACTACACTTTGTCACGTTCTCGTCTTATCTCAAACAGAAACTGCTCAATAGAGACGTCCATACTGCCAATGTCAGCATTAAATTCTTCATCTTTTGCTTTCGCAATATTAGAAACATATGAACCTCCAAAGCCAAGAGTCCAAGCGCGTCTAATCAGAAGATTGTTGTTTACTTTTTGAACTCTCAATGCTCCAACAGATTGGTCCGAGAAATCAAATGGTAAGATGGCGACACCATTGTTTTCAAGTCTATTTATTTCAAATTCCCAGTCAGTGAGTAAGTTTTTCAATACTACTTTGACCTTATTGTCGCTCTCCTCTTCGGGCAAAATAACACTATCGAGAGCTAAATAATACGTATCACTGTACTGACTGATTTTAAGTTCAGGCACGCAAACGTATAAATCCTCGTGAAAAGGTGAGGTCTTGTTAGGTACAAATGATATTTCCATTTTCAGATGTGGTAGTCCAAGCAAAAATACTTGGACTACCAAAAGTAGTGTCATTTTGGATAAGCCGTAATCAGAATCCCATTATTATCGGCTTTGGTGATAATCTCTATTTTGGTTAAAGAGCCTTTTGTACCTTTCGTCCCCCCTTGCCAACCTACATTCCTACCCATTTCAACTTCAAATATCCAAGCACTACGGTCTACTCGAGGTTGCATGTTATTGCGCTTCACAGTTTCCCAAGCTTCATCAATAAGCGATACTGCTTCTTTAGAACCACCATTGAATACTCCATGAATATCTTTTACTACCCCTGGCGGTATATCATTGAGGTGCCTAAACACGTGGTCCAGCCTATTTTCTGCCTTACCAAGAAGTGTAAAAGTCAGCCCATTTTTGGATACATAATGAGCAACTCCATTGACAACACCATCATACTTCAAAACATTTCGTGCGTATTTACCTGCCGTTGCGACCCAGCCAGCAACCGGAACCATAGCGGCAAAGCTTAGTGTTGCGCTAACTTTATCCCCTTCTAAATAATATATTCCACCATTGATGCCATCTGCAACTTCACCTGCTCCGGGTACAAGGCCAATAACGTCTAATAAGAAGTGAATTTGCCCCGACTTCACATTCCAGTAAGCATTAATCAGGCATTTTCCATCGTCCCAATCAGGATGCATCTGCTTTAGGATATATGTCTCTCTCGACACCTGTTGTAAACGTGATAACAGGTCCAAGAATCCAATCGGCAGATATGGTGGTTGCTTTAATTGGTTGAATTCAGTAATTCCGAGTTCTTGGTAAATTCTCGCTGTAAGGGTAAGGAGTTGTGTTGGTGTAAGAGCATCGTAGCTACCTCGGGGGAGAGGTACAACGGGATCAGGTGATTTGCCCGGGCCATCACCACTGCCATTACTACCGCTGGGACCACCACGGTAGCCAGGTACTCCCGTATCACCGATATCAACACCATTGTCTCCAGGTGGATTACCAGCACTAGGTTCATTACTACCACCACCGCAATCTGAAACGCCTAATATTGCTCCAGTTAAGCAATTATAACTTACAGTACCACAACCCACATCGAGGGTACATGATGCCTTGGTTCTCTGTAATCGGGTTGGGTCGGTGGGAGGACCGGAGACTGGGTATAATTTGCAGGACGGAACAACCTCTAAGGCCTTACCCGGATATTCCCAAAAAAGTTGAGCCTGCGCACCACCGCCGAAGTCAACGAAGTCCATAACAATGTCATACCGTTGGCCAGCACTCAGATATAGCCCCCCTTGCTTCCAGGTAGGACCGTGTCCAGTCCAATCATCAATCAGTAACTGCCCATTCACCCACAGGCGTGTACCGTCGTCATTGTTGGTCTTAAACGTGTAGTTTCCACTAATGGGTGCTTCAATCTGTCCGAACCAACGTACAGAGAACCCGTCTGCATTGACTACTCCAGAAATAGGTGACCCACTCCAAATGAAATTTATCTGTGCATCGACGCGAACAGCAACCATGTTCTTAGACAAGTCGGTGCTGTTAGTATAGAAACCAGACAGTCCAGTACCATAGCCACAATTAGTAGTTGGTGGGTTGGGATTCGTAGGCGGATTAGTACGCGGGTTATCAGTTGCAAAACAGTTGGCTTGGTCACCAGAAACCCGTCCCGCTGCATTCATCCATGAGCGCGGCTTGAAACCTGATGTTCCATCCTGATAGGCAGCATATAAAACACCGTTGTAAATGTGAGCGTAGATCTGCTCACCATAAAATTCAAACAGGAATTGACCCGACGTAAATCCGCACGCGCTTGTAGGTGGGTTGGTCGGTGGCGTAACAGGCGAATTGGTTGTGCCACCCGTGCAGTTAACAGTTTTGGCTCCGCCCAGGTCGTTATTGACCCCACAAATCCGCACTGTCACTGTGCGGTTCTGCCCATTGCGCCAGGAAGCATTGGGAGGAAACGAATAGCTGAAACCATGATACCGGGCTGCCGGTGTTCCAAATGCCGATACCAAGTCCTGCCGGTCGCCATTGGCCTGAACGGAACCTACCTTACTGCCATCCACGTACACATCGACGGTGAGCGTTTTACCATAATCTGACTGATCAAACGCCCAGCCATAAACACCATCACAGTTTGCCAAATCAAAGGACCCTTGCGGACTGCCGACCGAGCAGGTTGTTGTAGGTGGGCTGGGGTTCGTCGGCGGATTGGGGTTCGTTGGTGGGTTGGGATTAGATGGAGTACCCTGGCAGGCGTACGTTTTAGGGCCACTGCTGAGCCCCTGCGAAGAACCGCTGTACCGTCCCTCAATGGTATGATTGCCACCCGAACGGAATTTCTGAGGAATAGTAAAGGCAAAGCCATGATTACCGTTATCGCCAAGATGAGTCGCGAGGTCGCCCCGATGATTACTCGCCTGCGTTGAACCCGCGTATTGGCCATCAATATAAAAATCAACGGAAATCAATACGTTGGGCTGTCCCCGGTCAGCCGCCCAGCCGTGTGCAGTATTACAATCGACCTGATTGATATGGCCTTCACCATTTGACACAGCAATACGGGCGTTTTTACTGTTTCCCGCTATTGTTGGCTGGTTTTTGACCAGAACGGTAAGCCCGGCTTTTTCGATAAACAGGCTGCTGGCATCGGCCTGTTTTGGCCCGCGTAGCAGCCGAAATTGAGCTTCGCCGGTAAAGTCGGTGAAGTAGCCTTTGACAGTGTACGAGACGGTAGAGCGGTCCGGCGATAGCGTCGCGCCAATGTAATCTTCGTAGTCGCCACCGGTTTTGACAAAGCCTTTCGGCATTAACAGCTTCAGCGCGAAACTCTTTTGCTCAGCAAATAAGAAGAGTAGTGCCGAACTGATATTCAGGTCAGTTGCGGTAATGGTCAGCGTAATTTCCTCACCAGCTACGATAGATTGTTTAATCGAAGTCAGTATAAACCGGATTGGGTCGGCATTGAAAGTTCTCCCAAACCCGACAGCATCTTTTCGGGGTGCGGGTAGTTTAGCAGTGTTTGCCTTATTCCCCGGCTTTTCATCGCCAAACGCGAGGAGCTTACCGACAAACAGCATCGGCAGTAATAAAGTCAGTACTAATTTCGTTAGCTTGTAGCTGTTTTTTATACACAGATTATCAAAAATGACGAGTTCAATTGCACATCTTTGCAATTGAACTCGTCATTTTTGATAATCTGTGTTAAATTATTGTTTTTACTAAATGTACCTATACAAAATATACAGATATCTTCCTGTTGACGCTTTGAAAATCAGTTAAGTTGAGTAAGAAACCAGAAGGTCAGCACGGACGTGCTGGCCTTCTGGTTTTGTTGAACGCAGTTGCTTATGGGCGGGTAGCGTTACCGTCGCCCCGCCCACGCGGCTTTTTCTTTTTCTTCTTGCTGCTGCTTTGTGTAGCGTATTTGGCGTCTAACTGCTGCAAGTCGCTGTTGAGCGGGACGGGGGCCAAAAGTACACGCTCACCGATGGGAGTCAGTACGTCGAACGATTCGGGAATGACGCCCCGCTTGTTGAGGTCTAAAATCTCGACGACCCGCGCAATGGGCAACGGATGCCACGTGGTTTCCGAACTGTAGCCAAACCACATCAGCTTGCGGAAGATGTCGGTTTTTTGCAGCCACGCCCGGCCCTTCTGCGTCTCCAGTGGCTTGTCAATGCTCGGAATGTCGCGCAGAGCGTCCATATACGTGTCGAGTTCGTAGTTCAGGCAGCACTTCAACCGCCCGCACTGCCCCGACAGTTTGGCCGGGTTGAGCGACAGGTTCTGGTAGCGGGCCGCCGACGTAGCAATATTCTTGAAATCGGTAAGCCAGGTAGAGCAGCAAAGTTCGCGCCCGCACGAGCCAATACCGCCCAGCCGCCCCGCTTCCTGCCGCAGACTGATCTGCCGCATCTCGATCCGGGCTTTGAACTCACCGGCCAGCATCTTAATCAACTCCCGAAAGTCAACGCGCTCTTCTGACGAGTAAAAGAACGTCGCCTTCGTGTTGTCGGACTGAAACTCAACATCGCTGAGTTTCATATTCAGCTTCATATCGCGGGCTATCTCGCGGGATCGGTACAGGGCGGGCAGGTCGCGGAGTACGGCCTGTTCATGCCGGTCCATCTCCTTCGGCGTGGCAATGCGCGAGATAACTTTGGTATCATCGTTGATCTTGACGGCCCGCTTTTTCACCTGTAGCCGCACCAGTTCGCCCTGCATAGACACGGCCCCAATGTGGTAACCCGGCTGCATGTCGATAACCACGTAGTTGCCGGTGGTCAGGTCAAGCTGGTGAACGTTTCGGTAGTATTCTTTGCGTCCCCCTTTGAATTTTACTTCAACGACATCGTATTTTTTCAGACCGGGCTGCGAAATATCGCTCAGCCAGTCGAATGAATTCATTTTATTGCAACCGCCACTGCTGCATCCCCCACTGCCGCAGCCCGCCGTAGCCGTTTCCTGGCCATCTGACGTACTGCGCTGGGTTCCACACCCGCCGGTTGCGCAGGATTTACAAGACATAGTTTCTATATAGTTATGAGTTATAAATTATGACCGGGCCGCTGGTGCGGTTATGGATTGTCAGTCGGCCCGGTCATAATTTATAACTCAGTCAGTGTACCGGATCAGGTCAAGCCCAATGTCTTTGCGGTACTGTTTCCCATCGAACTGCACCGTTCGGGCCGCGTTTTGCGACCGTCGAATGGCGTTTTCGAGCGAGTTGGCCTGCGCCATTAGGGCAAGCACCCGCCCTCCGTTGGTCAGAATATGACCGTTTTGCGCCAGCGTTCCGGCATGAAACACTGTTACTTCTTCTAAACGCTCCAGATCCGAAATGATTACGCCCTTTTGGTAGGCATCCGGGTACCCACCCGCCACAACTACCGTGGTAACAGCGGTCTGGGGCGATACCTGAAGCGTCAGTTTATCCAGTTCGCCATCGGCAGTAGCCACCATCAGTTCAACCAGATCAGTCTGAATGCGGGGTAGCACCACTTCCGTTTCAGGATCGCCCATACGGGCATTGTATTCGATCACGAACGGCTCGTTATTGACTTTTATCAGGCCAACAAAAATGAAGCCCTGATACGTAATCCCGTCCTGCTTTAACCCAGACAGTGTGGGTTTCACAATCTTTTCCTCGACTTTGTGCAGGAACGATTCGTTGGCAAATACCACCGGCGAAACAGCCCCCATACCGCCCGTATTCGGCCCGGTATCGCCCTCACGGATACGCTTGTAATCTTTGGCTTCGGGCAGGATTTTGTAATGCTGACCATCGGTCAGCACGAACAGCGACAGCTCGATACCCCGCAGAAACTGCTCGATCACCACCTTATTACTCGCATCGCCAAACTGACCACCCAGCATATTACGCAGGGTTTCCTGGGCATTGGCAAGGGTTTCAGCAATGACAACACCTTTGCCAGCTGCTAATCCATCGGCTTTTAAGACAATGGGCAGGGCGTGGTTTTTGAGGTATATCAATCCGGCATCGAGCGTATCAGGAGTGAACGTTTTTGAGGCCGCCGTTGGAATACCATGCCGGGCCATAAACGCCTTCGAGAAGTCTTTGCTGCCTTCCAGCTGCGCTCCTTCGGCAGTTGGTCCCACAATTCTGAGCTTCTCCAGGCCAGACTGTTGCCGCAGGAAATCAACGATACCGCGCACCAATGGCTCTTCCGGCCCTACAATGAGCAGGTCGATAGCGTGTTCACGAATGGCATCGGCGATGGCGTCGAAGTCATTGACGCCAATGGCCAGATTCGTAGCAACCTGCGCCGTTCCAGCATTACCTGGTGCCACGAATAAAGTACTACAAAGTGGACTCTGGGCCATTTTCCACGCAAACGCATGCTCACGCCCTCCCGCTCCTAAAATCAGAATGTTCATGTAGTCTGAACCAGAATTTTTGCAGGATTGAAACGATTTACAGGATTTTGCTGACGCATCTTAAATCTCGTTTAATCACCAAAATCTTGCTGAAAGCCTGGTTCCGGTTAGTTAGCTACTTCCGAGAGGAATTTGATGCGCATCAGGCGCAGGTCCTGCTCAGTAAAATCGTCGCTTCCAAATTCCTGGAGAGCAACAGCAATATTGTCGGTTTCGGCCCGCATGAAGTACTCGTAAATCTCATCCTGCCGGTCGTCGTCCATGACCTGATTGATGTAATAGTCCAAACTCAGCCGCGTACCAGAGTAGCAGATGTGTTCGATCTCCTCCATCAATTCTTCCATCGACAGCGACTTGGCTTCGGCAATTTCATCGAGATCAACTTTGCGGTCAATTTGCTGGATAATAAAAATCTTGACCTTCGACTTATTAACCATCGACTTAATGACGACGTCAGTATCGGTCTCGATCTCGTTCTCTTCAACGTACTTGGCAATCAGGTCAATAAAAGGGCGCCCAAACTTCTGCACCTTGCCCATCCCGACGCCGTTGATCTGCGCCATTTCCTCGCTGGAGGTGGGGTAAGTGGTGGCCATCTCCTCCATAGACGGGTCCTGGAAGATGACGTAGGGCGGTAGGTTCTTTTCTTTGGCAACCTTCTTGCGCAACGCCTTCAGCAAGCCAAGCAGTTCTTCGTCATGAGCCGCCCCGCCCGATGTCGGTACGGTTTCGGCGTCGCTCTCGTCTTTGCTGGACTCGTGACCGGCGTAGTCATGGTCTTTGAAAATCGTGATTGGATACGGATCTTCAATGAAGCTCAGCCCTTTCTGACTCACCCTCAATACCCCGTAGTTTTCGACGTCCTTGTCCAGAAAACCAAAAATGGTAAGCTGTTTGATAAGCGAACACCAGTAACCGCAATCTTCGCTGTATGCGCGTCCCTGCCCATACACAGCCAGCCGGTCGTGTTCATAACTTGTGATATACTGATTGGCAGTGGCCGTCAATACATCGGCCAGGTGCGCTACGTCGAACCGCTGATCCGTTTGCAGTACGGTTTGTAATACCAGCGTTACCTCATGCTGAATTTTGATCTTTTCGGTAGGCTTCATGCAGTTGTCACAGAAACCGCAGTCCTTATCGAGCAATTCACCAAAATAACCAAGCAACTGCCGACGTCGACACACCCCCACGTTGGCGTAGGAGACCATTTCGGTCAGCAGATGCCGGGCATTGTCGCGTTCGGTAACGGGTTTGTCTTTGTTGAATTTTTCGAGTTTCAGTATATCATCGTAGCTGTAGAACATCAGGCAGTTGCCCTCCAGTCCATCGCGACCGGCGCGGCCCGTTTCCTGATAATAGCCCTCCAGCGACTTGGGTGCGTCATAGTGAATCACAAACCGAACGTCGGGCTTGTCGATACCCATACCAAATGCAATGGTGGCACATACTACATCCACATCCTCATTCAAAAACGCGTCCTGATTGTGCATCCGGGTATGCGGATCCAGCCCGGCGTGGTAGGGGAGGGCTTTTACGTCGTTGACGTTGAGGAGTTCGGCAATTTCTTCGACTGTTTTGCGGCTCAGGCAATATACAATTCCCGACTTGCCTTTGTTTTGCTTGATGTATTTGATAAGCTGCCGTTTGGCATCGGCCTTAGCCCGGATTTCGTAGTACAGATTTTTGCGGTTGAACGACGTCTTATAGAGATCGGCCTCTTCCATTTGCAGGTTTTTCTGGATATCCTGCTGTACTTTGGGCGTGGCGGTGGCGGTGAGTGCAATGACAGGCAGGTTGCCAATGTCATCTACAATGCCCCGAATTTTCCGGTACTCAGGGCGGAAATCATGGCCCCATTCGGATATACAATGCGCTTCGTCGATGGCAACAAATGAAATAGTTGCTTTCTTTAAAAAGTGCAAATTTTCCTCTTTCGTCAGTGATTCGGGAGCAATGTATAATAGCTTGAGCGTACCGTTCAGCGTGTCCTTCTTGACCTTATTCATTTCAGCCTTCGAGAGCGTCGAGTTCAGGAACTGCGCATTTATTCCAAACGCGTTTAGCTGATCCACCTGATTCTTCATCAGGGCAATCAGGGGTGAAATAACGATGGCAGTGCCTTCGCTAACAATAGCGGGAAGTTGATAACACAGCGATTTGCCCGCGCCAGTGGGCATGATAACGAACGTATTGCGGCCTGCGAGAATACTCTGGATAATGGCTTCCTGCTCACCCCGAAACTGGCTGTATCCAAAAACTTCTTTCAACCGTTCTTTAAGAGTCGTATTGACTAATTCATCAACCTGCATCATTCTCTGAATCGTACAAATTTCACGCTACTCAACTGGTTGGCGTATCTTTGCTTTTTATAAAGTTAGCGAATATACGCGTCAAACTTTTTCTGTTTGTTATAATAGATGTTGAAGGTAGCAAAAAATCCCCAAATCATTGCCCGTGCCGTGTTGCAGGCCGAAGCCGACGCCATCCGGGACGCCATTGACCGGCTCGACGAGCAGTTTGATCTGGCGGTTGATGCCATTCTGAACACAACGGGCCGGGTGGTGGTGTCGGGCGTGGGCAAGAGTGCGCTGATTGGTCAGAAAATCGTGGCCACCATGAACTCGACCGGTACGCCCGCCCTGTTCATGCACGCGGCTGATGCCATTCATGGCGACCTTGGTATGATTCAGCCTAATGATATTGTCCTGCTTCTGTCGAAGAGTGGTAACACCGCCGAAATAAAGGGCCTGCTACCGATGCTGCGCGACAAAGGTGTGAAACTGATTGCGCTCGTCAGCGACCGGAACTCGTCTCTGGGCCGACAGGCTGACTTTGTACTCCATGCTTACGCAGCCCGCGAGGCCGACTCGCTCGATCTGGCCCCCACTACCAGCACAACGGTAGCCCTCTCCATTGGCGATGCACTGGCGGTTAGTTTACTGGAGATCAGGGGCTTTACCAGGCAGGATTTCGCACGACACCATCCGGGAGGTTCTCTGGGAAAGAAACTGTACCTGAAAGTTGCGGATATTTTTCCCCACCACGGCTGCCCTACCGTATCAACGCATACGCTGGTTAAGGATGTTATCCTCGAAATATCGGCCAAACGGCTGGGAGCAACGGCTGTACTCCATGAAGACGGTACCTTGGCGGGGGTTATCACTGATGGTGACATTCGGCGGACGGCAGCGGCACATAGGGAATTCTGGGAGTTGACAGCCGCCGATATAATGACGACAACGCCCGTCTGTGTCAATCCTGATACGTATGCTATTAACGCTCTGCAACTTATGGAAGACCGAAATATCTCTCAGTTAGTAGTAAATAGTCATGATAAAGTAGTGGGTTTCGTCCATCTCCATGATTTACTACGGGAAGGCATTGTGTAGGATACATTTACTGACACAAAGGGTAGTATGCAACTTTGTTTAACTGAAAAAGGCAATCTGTTAAACAAATACCAGACCTTTATTCCACACATTGGGGGATTATTTCCCCAATTCCCCGAGCAACCTGATTAGAGCGGAGATTGTTTTTTTTAAGAAGAAAATTTTTTGCACACTGATATTCAGGGCATTACATTCATAAAAAAGAAGAAGCCATATGAGTTTTCTGAGAATGGTAGCGTTTTTGTCTATTGGGATAGCAGAACTGATTCAACCCGAAAAACTTAAACAGGTATGACCGCGCTCGAATTCACTCATCACATCGGAAAAGTATCCAAGTCGCTCCGCCCTTTCGCACTTCGGCTTACAAAAGACGTTGAAGATGCCAATGACCTGCTTCAGGACACGTTGCTCAAGGCATTTACCAACCGGGACAAATACACCGACGGTACCAACCTCAAGGCATGGTTATATACGATCATGAAGAACACATTCATTACCAACTACCAGCGGATGATGCGCAAGAACACGTTCATCGACACAACCGATAACCTGCACTACATTAACTCGATGGAGAGCAGCACCGATAACACAGCTTATTCATCTTTTGCACAGGACGACATCAGTCGCGCTGTCAACAGTCTGGACGATACGTACAAAACACCGTTTATGATGCACTTCCGTGGTTTCAAGTACCACGAAATTGCTGCCAAACTCGATATCCCTATCGGCACGGTGAAGAACCGCATTCACATTGCCCGGAAAGAATTGAAGGACCAATTAAAAGTTTATTCGCATCTGAGCGTCTAAGCGATACTTTTTCAGAAAGCTTCGTCTTAGGAGTAATTGATTAAAAGAGTTTTTGGTTAAAAAAGAGGAAGGTTCGGAAAAGTTGGAGAGGTTCTCTCCAACTTTTTTCCTTTATAGGCCGTTCTCCTTTTGTTCGAGGTTCAAAGGTTCATGGTTTAAAGTCATCCTGCTCTGTGTCGGCTTGCTTTGAACCCTGAACCTTTGAACGTTAAAACCCTGAACAGAGAAAGAATGCGCGTACTTGTGATTGGGGCCGGTTTCGCCGGTCTTTCGGCGGCTACCAGCCTGGCCGACAAAGGTTATGACGTAACGATCCTCGAGAAAAACGATATGGCCGGCGGGCGGGCACGGGTGTTCCAGGCCGAAGGGTTTACCTTCGATATGGGTCCAAGCTGGTACTGGATGCCCGACGTGTTCGACAATTATTTTGCCCGCTTTGGGAAAAAAACGGCTGATTACTATAACCTCGTTCGGCTCGACCCATCCTACTCCGTTATTTTCAGTCCTACCGAATCGGTCGATTTGCCCGCCGGACTTGACAATCTCGAACAGTTATTTGAGCGATTCGAACCGGGTAGCGGCCCGCGTCTGCGCGAGTTTCTGAAACAGGCGGCCTACAAGTACCAGGTTGGCATGACCAATTTTGTCTGGAAGCCCAGCCGGTCGGTTACGGAGTTTATGAGTTTGAAACTACTCTACGATGTAACCCGGCTCGACATATTTCAGTCATTTGCGAGCCACGCCCGCAAATTCTTCACGCACCCGCGGCTGCTCGAAATTGTGGAGTTTCCCATGCTGTTTCTCGGTGCCACGCCAGAAAACACCCCCGCCATGTACAGCCTGATGAACTACGCCGAGATGGCGATGGGTACCTGGTACCCTATGGGCGGGATGCACGAGATCGTAAAAGGGATGGTGAGCCTGGCCGAAGAGAAAGGCGTCAAAATCCTGCTCGACCAGGCGGTGCTTAAAATTGAAACCGCCAACGGTGCGGCAAAACGGGTGATTACGACAAACGGCATTTTTGAGGCCGATGTGATTGTGGCCGGGGCCGATTACAACCATGTCGAAACAGCGCTGTTGGCCGATACTGATCGAAACTATGACGATGCGTACTGGAGCAAACGTGTCATGGCTCCGTCGTCGTTGCTATTCTACCTCGGCGTGAACAAACGCATTCCGAAGCTACAGCACCACAACCTGTTTTTCGACGAAGATTTTAAGCAGCACGCGCAGGAAATTTACGAAACCCCCCAGTGGCCCAGCAAACCGCTTTTTTACGCATCGGCCCCGTCCAAAACCGACCCCAGCGTAGCTCCCGAAGGCAGCGAAAACCTTTTTCTGCTGATTCCCGTTGCCCCCGATCTCACTGATGACGACGCCACCCGCGAACGCTACTACAATCTGATTATGGATCGGCTCGAAGCCCACGTAGGCGAAGATATCCGCAGCCATGTAGTCTATAAACGCAGCTACGCCCACCGCGATTTCAAAGCCGATTACAACGCTTTCAAGGGAAACGCCTATGGGCTGGCTAATACGCTGAAACAAACGGCTTTACTGAAGCCATCGCTCAAGAATAAACGGATCAACAACCTGTTCTATACGGGTCAACTGACCGTTCCGGGGCCGGGCGTACCACCTTCGCTGATTTCAGGACTGGTGGTAGCTGACGAAGTTGCCAAAGAATTTGCTTAATTTGTCCGCCCAACCTCTCCCTCCTTCTCCTTATGATGGCGTTGTTCAACAAGACCGCACTGGAATGCAGTAAGCTGATTACCGAGCATTACAGTACGTCCTTTACGCTGGGCATCAAAACTCTCGACCGCCGGTTTCATATGCCCGTATATGCCATCTATGGCTTTGTGCGCTATGCCGACGAGATTGTCGATACCTTCCATGACTTCGACAAAAAGGTCTTACTCGACCGGTTCAAGCACGACACGTACCAGGCCATTGACGAGGGAATCAGCCTCAATCCGGTATTGCAGTCGTTTCAGATGATGGTGCGCGAGTATAAGATTGACCACGACCTGATCGAGGCTTTTCTGCACAGCATGGAAATGGACCTCTACAATCAGGATTACGACGCCGACGGGTACAGCGAATACATTTATGGCTCGGCTGAGGTGGTTGGGCTAATGTGTCTGCGGGTATTTTGTGAGGGCGACTGCGACGAGTTTGACCGCCTGCGCGAACCGGCCCGTAAGCTGGGCGCGGCTTTCCAGAAAGTGAATTTCCTGCGCGACCTCAAAAGTGATTACGTGGACCGGGGCCGGACGTACTTTCCCGGCGTCGATTTTTCGCAGTTCGGACTTGACGCCAAGACGCTGATCGAAGAAGATATTCAGCGCGATTTTGACGAAGCGTATATTGGCATCACGAAGCTGCCACGAGGGGCCAGAATGGGCGTTTATTTAGCCTATACCTACTACCAGACGCTGTTTAACAAGATCAGGCAACTCTCGGCCACGACCATTCAGAACGAGCGCATCCGGGTACCCAACCCGCAAAAATTTGCCCTGCTGGCCCAGACGTACCTGAAATATCGGCTCAACGTAATTTGACAAAAAATGAAATAGCCCAGACAAAAATGTCCGGGCTATTTCATTGCTATGATCTTAAGCTACGCAGCTGCGTACTGCCGCACATCGTCCTGCGTGATCTGATCGCCACACATGATAATGAGCCGCTCGATTACGTTGCGCAGTTCGCGAACGTTACCGCTCCAGGACAGTGACTGGAGGTAGGCCATGGCACTCGGTGTAAACTCTTTGGGCGGGGTACCGTATTCGGTGGCAATGTCATTGAGGAATTTCTCGGTCAGCAGCGGAATATCCATGCGCCGTTCGGTCAGGGCCGGTACGTGAATGGGAATTACGCTCAGGCGGTGAAACAAATCTTCGCGGAAGTTACCGTTGGCAATTTCCTGACGCAGGTCTTTGTTGGTAGCCGCAATGACCCGGACGTTGACCTTGATTTCTTTGTCGCCCCCCACGCGGGTAATCTTATTCTCCTGCAACGCCCGCAGCACTTTAGCCTGAGCCGACAGGCTCATATCGCCAATTTCATCTAAGAAAAGTGTACCGTTGTCGGCCTGCTCGAACTTACCGGTTCGGCGGGCGACTGCGCCGGTAAATGCGCCTTTTTCGTGGCCGAAGAGTTCGCTCTCGATCAGTTCGCTGGGAATAGCCGCACAGTTTACTTCTACGAGCGGCATGTTTGCGCGGCTGCCTTTCTCGTGAATCTGCTTGGCCACCATCTCCTTACCCGATCCGTTGGCCCCCGTAATGAGTACCCGCGCTTCGGTGGCGGCCACCCGGTTAATGGTATCTTTTACTTTCTTGATCGGATCCGACTCGCCCACAATCTCATTGAGCTTGTAGATACGTTTCTTGAGCGTCTTGGTTTCCTGAACGAGTTTAAACCGGTCAATGGCATTACGCACCGTCACGAGCAGGCGGTTCAGATCGGGGGGTTTGGTTACGAAATCAAACGCGCCCTGTTTGGTAGCTTCTACGGCATTTTCTACGTTGCCATAGGCCGATATCATCACAAACTGGGTAGGGCGGCTGGCTTCGCTGGCCTTCTGCAATACCTCAAGGCCGCTGAGTTTGGGCATCCTGATGTCGCACAACGCTACGTCGTACTCGGTATTCAGGATCATGTTAAGACCTTCTTCACCGTCTTTGGCTTCATCTACTTCGTAGCCTTCATATTCTAAAATATCGCGCAGCGCGGCCCGGATGGGCTTCTCGTCATCTACGATAATCAACTTAGCCATACAATGAGGTGGGTTTGAACAACGGGGTTTGTCAAAGGCCGAAAATACGGCATTTCTGCCAGTATCGGTACGGATGGCAGGCTAAATGTTGCCAGAATCGACTTTTACCTGTGTTTACGGAGAGGTGTGGGAAAAATAAAAAACGATAGCCAGTAGGTATCCCAAACAGAGGACGTATTTCGTTTCTAAGACAACAAACGTTCCCCCAAATCTACACTATGCTTTTTCGTGCCCTTACACTCTTCGCCCTGCTTGCCCTGACCACCCTGACAACGCAGGGTCAATCGAACCGGCGGTCGCGGTTAACGACTCCGCAAAACAACGGGCCCGTACCGGTCGTATCGGCCCCGGAAGCGCACCTGCTCGAAAGCCTGCGCCTGAACAGTTCGCTGCTCAACCGCGCCATAAAGTACTCCATTTACCTGCCGCCCGATTATTACACAACTAACCGCCGGTATCCGGTAGTTTATCTGCTGCACGGATATAGCGATAATGAAACGGGCTGGGTGCAGTTTGGCGAGGCCGACCGCCTTCTGGATGAGGGTATCAAATCGGGCGAGTTACCTCCCATGATTGTGGTCATGCCCGACGCGGGCGTTACGTGGTACATGAACGACTATCAGGGCAAGGTTCGCTACGAGGATATGTTTGTGCAGGAACTAATACCACATATCGACTCGATGTACCGCACCCGCACCCAGCGCGAGTACCGGGCCGTATCGGGCCTGTCGATGGGTGGGCAGGGATCGCTGCTGCTGGCCATGCACCACCCTAATCTGTTTGGCTCGTGTGCAGCCCTGAGCGCGGCTGTCTATACCGAAGAGACAATGGCCACCATGCCCGCCGAGCGCTACGATAATACGTTTGCCATGCTGTTCAGCGGGCCGGTATTGGGTGAAGAACGCATCACGACGCACTTCAAGCGCAACAGTGCGCTGGTGCTGGCTCGCTCGGCTCCCGAAGCCGATCTGAAAAAAGTGCGCTGGTATATGGATTGTGGCGATGATGATTTTCTGAGCGCGGCCAACGCCAGACTTCACATCGAACTGCTGGACCGTAAAATTCCGCACGAGTACCGCGTCCGCGACGGTGCCCATACCTGGACCTACTGGCGCACCGGCCTGCCCGACGCCCTAAAGTTCATTGCCACCAGTTTCCGGCGATAACCGTACCGTAGGGCGGACCACCCGCCGTTGCGGTGGGAACCCGCCCTGAGCGACAGCAACGAGTTTAGATTGACTATTTGCTGTCGCTCAGGGCGGGTTCCCACCCGCGTTACGAATGGGTACGACGGCTTCGGTAGCGTCCCAGCTCAGGAGCATGTTGGTGCCGTTGCCTTCGGGAACAAAAGTGATCTCGAATTGATCGGCGGGCGGGCTGATGGGGCGGGTGCTGACAGGAACGCGCAACACATCGCGTTTGGCGTCGTAGTTGGTACCCCACTGCCCGGTTTCGCCGTTGATAATTACGATCCAGCCCTGTTGCGACGGAATGGTCCAGAGCGAGTAAGAACCGGCTTTTACGGGTTGCCCGACCACGGTTACGTCCTGCCCGAATTTGATGACGGTAGCCTCGTTGGCTCCCGTGCGCCACACCTCACCGTAGGGTATAAGGCCACCAAAAATAGCGCGGCCTTTTTTGTAGGGGCGGCAATAATCGACCTCCACCGTGAAGCCGTTCTGCTCAAACTGCGCCACCGCTTCGGGACTGTTGGACTTGGTTACGCTGCGTAACACGAAGAAAGCAACGACCAACAGCGCAACAACGCCAGTGACAATAATCAGAATACGTTTCATAGTGTAGGAGTGGTGTTATAATAGATTAATTCTGATCTTATTGGCTGTGATTGTGATGAAGTAATTCTCGGTTTTTTCGTAGTAATCAGTAGCAACCCGCATTAATCGTTCCGTTACTTCGTACAAATCTGACTTATCGTATCGCACAAAAATGATGCTGATGCCACGTAGATTATGGGCATAAACCAGTTCGCCAAAATCCTTGTCTTCTGTTATTAGCAGCCCTTGTTTGTACTTGGCAAAGGCCGCCACCTCATGATCGGATATACCACCCAATTCGTCACGGATAGACACCAGTTCAAACCCTGCCGCAACTAACTGGTCAATGAAGTGCTGATGCAGATTCTCGTCGGCGATAATCATTTATCAATGACTACTTCATGAGCAATCAGATTGGCAGCATAATCAAGAGCAGCTGTTATCTGCTTACGATTCAGATGAGGATACATGTCCAGAATATCATCGACTGTGAAGCCGCCGGACAATTTGCGCATGATGAGTTCAACCGTAATCCGTGTCCCGGTAATAGTGGGTTTACCCAGCATAACTGCCGGGTCGCGCCTGATGATGGGTTGATTGTCCATAATTCTGTTATGTTTTAGCAAAACTACGCCTTTACACCTTTTTTTCAAGAGCCAGATTTTCAACCTGATATTTATACCTGTACTCAATCAGATCAGCTACCAGACCCGTCCAGCCCGTCTGGTGATTGGCTCCCAGACCCGCGCCAACGTCGCCATGAAAGTACTCAAAAAACAGGTACAGGTTATCGAAATGCGGGTCGGTCTGGAGTTTGGTCTCGAAGCCGTAAGCCGGAATACGCCCGTCTTCGCCACGCCGGAAAATGTTGATCAGCCGCTCGGCTACCTGAATAGCGGCATCTTTGATGCTCACTATCTGCCCCGAGTTCGTGGGATATTCGATCTCGAAATCGTCTCCGTAATACTGGTAAAACTTCAGCAGCGAATCGACCAGCAGGAAGTTGAGCGGAAACCAGACCGGCCCGCGCCAGTTGCTGTTGCCGCCAAACATGCTCATCTCTGACTCGGCGGGTACGTAGCGCACCTGAAAAATCTCGCTGTTCAACTCAAACTGATACGGCGTTTTCTCGTGGTATTTGCTCAACGCCCGAATGCCAAAGTCCGACAGGAATTCGGTCTCATCGAACATCCGCTTCATAATCATCTTCATGCGGTGACCGCGCAGCAGACTCAGCAGGTGCGTTTCGCCCTTGCCCGGCTCGTGCCAGCGCGACACCAGCGAGGCCAGATCGGGCCGGTTGGTCAGTACCCATTCCACACGCCGTTTGAAATCAGGCAGTTTGGAGAGCAGGTCGTCGTCCAGAATCTCAACGGCAAACAGCGGAATCAACCCTACCATCGACCGTATTTTGAGCAGCCGGGCGTTGTTATCGGGCATGTGCAGCACGTCGTAATAGAACTGATCGACTTCGTCCCACAAGCTGATGTTCTGCTTGCCGAGGTTATTCATGGCCGACGCGATGTGCAGGAAATGCTCGAAAAACTTACTGGCCATATCCTGATAGCTGGGCCGCGTGAGCGAAATCTCGCAGGCAATGCGCAGCATGTTGAGTGTGAACATGGCCATCCAGCCCGTGCCATCGGCCTGTTCGATGCGCCCGCCCATTGGCAGCGGCTGGCTCCGGTCAAACACCCCAATGTTGTCGAGACCCAGAAAGCCTCCACCAAAAATGTTGTTGCCCTCAACGTCCTTGCGATTTACCCACCATGTGAAGTTGAGGAGCAGTTTATGGAATACCCGCTCCAGAAACGCTACGTCGCCGGTACCGTTTTGGTCGCGGTCAATTTCATAAACTTTCCAGGTGGCCCAGGCATGTACGGGCGGGTTCACATCGGAGAAATTCCATTCGTAAGCCGGAATCTGCCCGTTGGGGTGCATGTAGTATTCGCGCAGGACAACGGCGAGCTGACGCTTGGCAAAATCGGGGTCGAGCCGGGCCAGCGTGAGGGTATGAAACGCCAGGTCCCAGGCCGCAAACCAGGGGTATTCCCACTTATCGGGCATACTCAGGATGTTGGCCGTGTACATGTGCTTCCAGCCCTCGTTGCGGGCATACACGCGCCCCTGAAACGGCACCGGCATTTTGGGGTCGCCCTTGAGCCACTCGTTGACGTTGTAGTAATAGAACTGCTTGTTCCAGAGCATACCGGCGTAAGCCTGCCGCTGAATGGCCCGCAGTTCAGGATCGGTTACATTTTTCTGAAGATCAGCGTAATAATCATCCGTTTCAGCGCGTCTTTGCTGCCAGATGGTGTCAAAATCAGCGAAGGGGTCGGTCAGCACGGTTTTCTCGCTGAATCGAAGCCGGATGCTCACACTGCCGCCCGCCGGTACCTGCCGGGTGTATTGCGCCGACGCTTTGGTACCAATCTGGTTGGGGTTAATAAACGTTTTCTTGCCACCCGACGTAATAAAATTATTGATGCCGTCTTTGGGGTACTTGCTTAGGTTGGGACGCCCATAGAGCCGTTCCGTGTTGGTTTCGTTATCGCAGAATAGCAGCGCATCGGCATCTTCGCAGTAGAGTTTAAACTTGCCGAGTTGCCGGTGATTGACCTCGATCTGTTTGTTACCAATGCCGTTGAGCATGGGCCGGGAGTTGTACTCATCATACCCCCATGACCAGGTGTTTCGAAACCAGACCGTTGGCAGTAGCGTCAGAGGAGCGTCTTCGGCGGCACGATTATGCGCCGTTACGGTTACCAGCCAGTCGTTCTCGTCGGCTTTGGCGTATTCGATAAAAATATCAAAATACTTGTCTTCGTTGAAAATACCGGTGTCGAGCAGTTCAAATTCAGGTTCCTGACGACTGCGTCGGCTGCTCTCGATAACAAGCCGGTTGTACGGAAATTCCTGCTGCGGAAACTTATACAGCATCTTCATGTACGAGTGCGTCGGCGTACTATCGAGGTAGTAATAAAATTCTTTTACGTCTTCGCCATGATTTCCCTCCGGCCCCGACAGCCCGAACATGCGTTCTTTGAGGATGGTATCTTTATGATTCCAGAAAGCCAGTGCAAAGCAGATGTGGCCTTTGTTGTCCGAAATACCGCCGATCCCCTCTTCTCCCCAGCGGTAAGCGCGGGAGCGGGCCATGTCGTGCGTTACGTAATTCCAGGCATCGCCGTAGGGGCTGTAATCTTCACGAACACTGCCCCAGGAGCGTTCGGAGAGGTACGGCCCCCAGCGTTTCCAGCCTTTATTATCGGCCCGATCAAACAGACGTTCGCGTTCAGCAAGTGATAAAACAGTCATATAAAACGGTTCGGAGAAAATGGCGGTTATTATGGACTAACGAACGCCAAAGATAACGGGCAACCAACCGACATGCCCGAAAAAAAACACGAGGTTGGCGAAACAACCCGCCGACAAACAAACGAATCAACCGCTCTATTCTGACATGATACCGCAACCCAACAACCCCCTGCACGGCAAAACCCTCGAAACCATCCTGACCGAACTCGTAACCCAATACGGCTGGGACGAACTCGGTCAACGCATCAGAATCAACTGCTTCGTCAGCAACCCCAGCATCAAATCGAGCCTGACGTTCCTCCGCAAAACGCCATGGGCACGGCAGCAGGTAGAAGAATTGTATATAAAGTCTTATGATTAACATCCGGAGAAACGCGCCAGCCAGTTCTGTTTCTCTCAACGCTCCAGTTTAAATCCTTCGTCCAGTTTGATGCGCTGGGGGCGGTTGGCAATGTCCCAGCCGGTGAGGTACATCCAGCGGGCAATGCGCGTTACCTTGTCGGTGTTGATGCGCTCCGGTTCGTCTTTGGGCGTGTGGTAATCGGGATGCAGCAAACTGGTAAACGCAATGGCTGGTACGTTGGCGCGGGCATAGGGCAGGTGGTCAGAGCGGAAATACCAGCCTTCGGGGTGGCTCGGCTTGTCCCAGAGCGTGTCGAGTTTGAACTTCGTGGTGGCTTCGTTCGCGGCAAGAGCCGCGTCAACCAGATCGGCGGAGTTGCGGTGCGGCAGTTGCTGACCCAGAATACAGGCACTGTCGGGCGCGTTGCGGCCAATCATCTCGGCATTCAGCACGGCCACAATATTCTGGAGCGGTACAAGCGGATGCTGAACAATGTACCGCGAACCGAGCAACCCACGCTCTTCGGCCCCGTGAAAGACGAACATCGCCGAGCGTTTGGCCGGTTTTTTCACGAACGCCCGCGCAATGGCCATCGTAGCCGTACAACCGCTGGCGTTATCGTCAGCCCCATTCCAGATCGAATCACTGGCTACGGCTTTTCTGACGCCATCGTGGTCCTGATGGGTGCTGTACAACACGTATTCGTCTTTCAGTTTAGCATCGGTACCCGGTACTTTAGCCACGATATTGACCGACGGATACGCGAAACTCTCGACGTTAACGACATTGGTACACTGCTGATTGGGTGCCTTGATCCAGTCCATCGCGCTCATCGGCAACCATACAGTGGGTGCCTGCGAAAAAATACGCGTGTTCGGTCCGCCCGGCAAATCGTACCGCCCGCGTTCCAGCCCGGTTGTCCACCGCTCAAAATACGATTGCGCGTCTTTATCCGACACCCAGATAATCGCAACCGCCCCGGCTTTTACAAGTTCGGCAGCCCGGCGCGTCATAGTGCCGAACAGGTGCCGACGGTAGCTCAACTCAGGCGGGCCGGTGCCGGAAAATTGCAGCGCAACGGCTTTGCCTTTCACATCGACGTTTTTCATCTCGTCGGGCGTACCGGTGCCGATAAACACCAGCGGGGCGTCTGCCGAGGCAATGGCGGGAGCCAGCAAAAACGCGTCTTCGCCGTGCGTAAGCTGGTGCGTACCGATGTTCAGGCGGCTGGTTTCGGTGATGCGCGTCCGCTGAATTTCGAAGAACTGGAAGAACGTACCATCATCGCCGGCGGGTTGCAGGCCCATAGCCCGGAGTTGTTCGGCAATCCAGACCGACGCTTTGAGTTCGTCGAGCGTACCGCCTTCGCGCCCCCGGAAATGATCGTCGGCCAGCGAAAACAGGTCGCGCTTGATATCGGCTTCGGTAATAGCCGATACCGCATTGGCCGGAGCAGCCAAGCGGGGTTTCGATTGAGCGTTTACGCTGACAGACGTAACAGCGAGCGCAAAAATGAGGGTGATAGAATGGAGAATACGGTGCATTTGGGTAGGCGGTTTATGAGTTGCAAAAGGGACGTATCAGGCAGTTTCAAGGATGAAGTTGCCGTCGATACCCAGCTTTTCATGGAGTCGTTTGGCGAGGTCGAGGGTGACAGCCCGTTTTCCGCTCAGCACCTCCGACATACGGGAGGGTTCAATATCGAGCAGCCGGGCCAGGTCTTTCTGTTTGAGTTTCATCTCGTACATCTTCCACTCGATCATGCCCGCAAGGGTTGTCGGCTTTGGAAAACTCATAGTGGTCTGCTCGTATTCCTGAATGGCTTCGGCCAGTATTCTGGCCTGTTGCTGAACACCGATGTCGTTGTTCATTTGTGCGATCAACGTATCAAATTCAGCAAATGCCTGCTTGTATTGGATTTCGTTTTCGATAGTCATGGGGTAAAGTCAACCGTTTTAGCGTCAATTTTGTCATATTCGGCATGTGTGCCGACGAATTTGATGTAAATCGTGCGGATACTGAACAATATCGCAACGATGAGCCGGTAGCGGTTTCCCCGGATGTTAAACACAAATCGCTCATTGCCCACGTAATCGACTGAATTGTATTGTCCGCGAACGTCGGTTACAGTTGACCAGTCGGCTTCCGAAACAGTACTATACCAGTCCATCAGGGCTACTGTTGCATCAGGATGTCTTTCTGAGAAGCGAATCAAGGCAGCTTTCGCAATTATCACCATAACGCAATAGAAGAGTTGAGATTCCACATTTCAGAATTTATTTCTGTATTTACTGCTCCCGTCAAACACAAAAAAGCCGCTACATCCCGTGCGGTGACGTAGCGGCTGACAACGCGCCTTTTGAGACCGTAGCCGGTCAACTCAGAAATGCAGCCCTTTGCGGGCGCGGCCCCGCCAGAGGTGGTACTTAGCCCCCACCTGAACGCCCCAGAAACTGCCCGAATGACTGAACTGGACTTGTGTACGTTCCTTCAGAATACTAATGTCTCCCCGACCATCCAACAGCTTTCCCAATCCCAGCGTTGCAATACCGGCTACAGATAGGCTCAGACGATCAAGTATAAGTGCCTCCAAACCGAGACGGGGCGAGACGGCCATCGTAACTGGAGAAACGGCCAATTCGCGGTAGTTTCGTTGTGAAGTCAACGAACGCACATCAATCCCATCAACCCATGTACTGGGGTCTCTGTCCAAAACGTCTGGTTTCAGAACTATGGTAAGTCGCTGAGTTCCCTGAAGTAGAGGGGCTGGTTCTGACTGGCGGTTATAACGAGTTAACACATCGAAACCAGCAGCCAGCAAGAAAGGGCCGAACAGTTTTCTTGTGGCTGTTAATCCAAGAGCAAAAACGGTTTGCCGCTGGTTTTGCTCTACGTCTGCTATCTCATCGCGCGGAAACATTCCGGGTATAACAACGGGATACGCAATGAGCGACGAATTACTGAACGTTTGCCTGGATCGACCAAGCCCGGCATTTAACCGGAGCCATGTGTTGATGTTACGTTCGGCGACGAACATTAACGCGCGGGTGGGCTTCACTGCAAAATCTTCCTGATTAGTAGCAAACGTACCGAACGTACTGGTTTCGCTGATGCTACCAAAACTTTGCCCCGTCTGTTGAACAATACCGACGCGCCAGTATTTGACCTGCCCAATGGCTTGGCCCCAAGCTATACTAAAAAACAGAAGGCAAAGCCAACTACTCTGCCTGAATAAGTGCGTACTCATAGTGCTTTTAGTTTGGGTGGTCGGCTTTTGGGCCGGAAGAGCGTATAGGAGAGTCCGTACTGCCACGAGCGGAACGTAAAGTCATTACGGCTTTGCGAGGGTAATCTTGCGGGTCCAAACACCAGGAAGGGGAAAGACAAACCTCCCATAGGCTGTACGTGCCATTGTCGGCGAACATGAACGGAGAAATGTTTGTACGTATAACCGGCCTGCACCTGCCAGCCTAAAACAAGTGGCCTTGTCATACCCTCCGATATATTAACGGAAGTATTCAGTTTGGGCGGCTCAAGTAACCCTCGTACATTTATCCACTGCCCTGTAGGGCTGTTTTGCCCAAGATCGTTGGTGGTAATGACCTGCCCACGCGATGAACTGCCAATGTGAGCATTGAGTGTGGGGCCGGTAAACAGACTAAACCCGCGCTTTACTCGTGCGCCAATCATAGGGCTAATCTGCACGTAATGAATTGTGTATTTACCGACAAGAAAATTGTCGATTGTGTTTCTCGTATTAAACCCCGTATTTGTATAGTTGACCTCCATTCTAGTCGTCAGCCACGAGTCATAGTTGGTCTGAGCAAAGCCGCCAACCGAGAAACCAACCCTGTTTTCGGCACCGATGAAAGGAGTCGGGGTGTTGCCCGGTTCCGTCACATTAACTACGTCCACATCGTTTATAAATCCGCTGGCTATCAGGCCAATGTCGGTTTGAGCTTGCGCTGCTGTACCCACAACAAGCATTGCAGCAATGACACCAAGTCGTTTCATAGCTGTAGTATGAATGACCATTAAGGACAAATTTTGACCATTTGTCCTTAATGGTCATTTCGTTATGGGTTACACTGATTATAAAAAAGCGAAACGCCTGCTAAGCCACGACTGGTATAGAACCCGGAGCGTTGGTGAATCACGATACGTGCTAAGTTTGCTTGCATCTGAGCCGCTGTAACTTGATTTACCCCATGAATAAAGGTTTCATCAATGCCAGTTGCCTCAATGGTCGGAAGAGTATAGTCTGGCTCCGGTGTATTTAATTGGCGAGAAACCCCGTTAACTGTAAAATCAGCCAGATAGTTGACATTCAAAGTATTCGATGTTGTATGCCGCTCCCACCACCAACCTGTCTTTTTCGTTGTATAGCCTTCCAGATAAACCTGCGATTGTACATTCATTACTTGCTCTCCGGCTGCGTTGGTTCCCGTCGAAAGAACAGGGATAGAGGCCGTTGCAGAAACGTATCCTCTCCGTCCGGTGTTTGGCGTACCGATGAAACCCGTTAATGAACGGCATCCCTGCGAACTCACCCGCCCGCCCGGTGCGCTGCCCCCTACCGCTTCGCCACTAATCGTCATCCGCAACACCCCCGGCTGAGCGGTCTTGCTGGTAAGCGCGGACTGTACTTTGCCCTGATCGCCGTCGTAGATGATGAACTGCTCTCTCTCGGTAAACACATACAGTCGTTTACCAACATAAATCAGCCCGTCTTTGCTCAGCAGCGAGGTGAACGAGTACACCAGCCGGGGCAGCAGCATTTCGTTCTCCTCCAGCACGTAACGGCCCCACTGTTTCAGAAACGCATCCGCTTCGTCTTTGGTCTGCACCGCCCGGCTTTTGTCCAGTGCCTGATCTGTCAGCGTCTGGAACGACACGAAATCAGGATTTTTCTTGCTGAACCCGGCCTTAAACTCGGCGGTACTCTCCAGGACTTTAGTAAACACCGCCGGGTTCTTGAAATAGACAATGCCACCGCGCACTTCGTAGTCCTGCGTCATGGCCTTGTCTTCGATGCCCGCATCCAGGCGTTTGAGGTCGTCGGCCACCTGTCGGGCCTGTGCGTCGGTGGTCGGGTTATTGACCGGGGGCTGCACGGTCTGCGAATCGCGGCAGCCAATCAGGGTGAGTGTGCTGATCACACCCACCATCAGGATTTGGTTGATAGTCCGTTTCATCGTTTCTACTACGTTTGTTAT
>Ga0105045_10000327_pt1 | contig 32917 bp, 24 predicted proteins | sample MAT02_FD_78089 | JGI IMG/M metagenome (GOLD analysis project Ga0105045, IMG submission 78089) | Freshwater microbial communities from Lake Fryxell liftoff mats and glacier meltwater in Antarctica - MAT-02 (megahit assembly) | ecosystem: Environmental > Aquatic > Freshwater > Ice > Liftoff... | reverse complement strand
TATCTGAGATATAGTAATCTCCTCTTTTAACAATACAGTCAAAAATCCTTCCAATATACCGAAATTAGCTTTTTGTCGCAAAAGCCGCTTGATCGCCCAATCAAAACTTATCAATGGTCTATAGTTCATACTTGTGTAACAAAAAAGGTATTAATTAAATTGCAAAAATTACTAAATAATCTTAATGCAATACTGAAAAAATCATACTCGCCGCTAATCCACCTACCAATGGCCCTACGATAGGAATCCAACTGTAGGACCAGTCAGTATGACTTTTGTTACTTATAGGAAGAAGAAAGTGCGCAATTCTCGGGCCTAAATCTCTAGCAGGATTGATAGCATAGCCCGTTGGTCCACCTAAGCCCAAGCCTATGCCTAGTACCAGAAGTGCTACTGGCAAAGCATCCAAAGTACCAAGCGAACTACTAGGTGCTACCATATATAAAACCCCAAACACTAATGCAAATGTTGCAATAACCTCCGTCAACACATTGTAGAAGCTATGTCTTATAGCCGGAGACGTGCAGAAAGTAGCTCTAATGAGATCAGGACTATCCGTAACATCGAAATGTTTTTTGTAAGTAATCCAAACCAATATAGATCCTATAATACTACCCAGCAATTGCGCAATTATGTAAGTAGGCACTAGTCCCCAGTCTAGCTTGTCTAGTGATGCAAGTGCTACTGTAACTGCTGGGTTAAGGTGCGCGCCACTGATCGGTGCGGCTACAAAAACACCGACAAAAACTGCTATTGCCCATCCAAAAGTAATGACGATCCAACCACTATTATTTCCTTTGGTTTCGCTCAATAATACATTGGCTACTACACCATTTCCTAGTAGGATTAGTAGCATCGTTCCGATCATTTCTCCTAAAAATATGGACATATTTTTTAAATTTTAGAATATAATAAATTATAAAAAATTAAGGTAAATAGTTTTCTGACAATCTCATAAATTGATTTATCTGCTTTTGCTGCCAACCTTGGTCTTTATTTAATAATTGCGCCATAATTTCAGCCACCTTTGGGGCAACTACTCTAGCCGTTTTTACATCTAGGAAAAGCAATCTTATCCTCCTTGCTAGTACATCTTCTAAAGTCATCGCCATATCTTCTTTTACAGCCTTTATGACATCGTGTGTTGTGTAATGATATTTTGTGTCAAGCAAATCTACTTCATAATCAGAGCTCAAACTACTTTCAGTGATTAACTGTATATACTTAGATCTCGATGGTTTGTAGGGCAGTTTAGCATATTTTATAGCGATACGTACTACATCCGCTGCCATTTTGCGATAGGTAGTCCATTTACCTCCAGTAATCGTGATTAATCCTGATTCTGAAGTCAAGATCGTATGATCTCGGAGGAGGTTTGCTGTGGAGCTTATGCCTTGGGTTTTGATAAGAGGACGCAATCCAGCGTACATTGCTAATATATCATGCTTAGTCACTTGTTGGTTGCTATATTGGTTGTAATTACCGAGGATAAAGTCTATCTCTGCTTTGTCAGCTTTAGGTTCTTCCACCGGCGTCGGCTTAGATGTATCTGTAGTGCCTATGACGACTTTGTCATACCATGGTACTGCAAAGAGCACTCTTCCATCCGAAGTTTTGGGGATCAACATGGCATGATCTGCAGTATAAAACTTCTTGTCCAATACGATATGGATACCTTGTGACGGGCTGACGATTGCTTTGTGTTTTTTATCGTCTTTGTACATCAGTGAATCTGCAAAAACTCCAGTCGCATTGATAAATGATTTGCTCTCCGCCTTCATTTCAATACCTGTCAGACCACATTTTAGATTGACAGAAACGATTTTCTTATTTGTGTAGTTAAATCCTATCACTTCTACATGATTGACGACGGTAGCGTCATTTGCGATAGCCGTTTTGGCCAATGCTATACAGATTCCACTATCGTCAAACTGCCCATCATAATACAAAATCCCACCTTTTAGTGAGGTTTGGTTCAGTTCTGGAATCGCATCCAAAGTTTTTTCCTTACCCAGAAATCTAGTTTTACCAATCGACAGTTTGCCTGAAAGCAAGTCATAGATTATCAAGCCTAAACCATAATAAAAGAAACTAAAATAACTATAAATCGGCAATATAAAAGGTATTTTTTTGGTTACATTAGGTGCGTTATGAAGCAAAAACCATCGTTCGCGCAATGCACCTCTCACTAGCTTAATATTGCCTTTTTCAAGGTATCGAACGCCTCCATGTATCAGTTTTGTACTGCGACTAGAAGTACCTTTTGAAAAGTCTGTTTTCTCTACACACAATACTTTAAGCCCTCGTGATGCAGCATCTAAGGTTGCTCCCAATCCCGTAGCACCACCACCAATGATGACGATATCCCAGATTGGGTTTTCGTTGATTTTATTGATTTGATCTTGTCTGTTCATGGGTTTTAGTCGTCTAGTGTCATAGATATGGAAGCACGAATGGCTTTATTCCACCCTGCTACAAGTAGATCCCTTTGTTCGGTGGACATACTTGGTTCAAATACTTGATCTATTTCCCATTGATTATTTATACTTCCTATACTTGGCCAATATCCAATCGCAAGACCCGCAAGATAAGCTGCTCCTAATGCTGTGGTCTCAGTTATTTTTGGCTTGACCACTCTACATCCTAATAGGTCACTCTGAAACTGCAATAAAAAACTGTTCTTGGTAGCTCCACCATCAACTCTCAGTTCCGCAAAGTCTATGCCGGCGTCTGCACTCATGGCTTTCAAAATATCATAAGTCTGATATGCTATACTTTCTATCGCAGCCCGAGCTATGTGACCTCTCGACGACCCACGTGTAAGTCCAACGATTGCTCCTTTTGCATATTGATTCCAATAAGGTGCTCCTAGTCCAGCAAAAGCAGGCACAACATAGACTCCGTCCGTATTACTCACTTCACTAGCAAGTGCCTCGACTTCATCAGATGTACGAATGATTTTCAGTCCATCGCGCAACCATTGTACCACTGCACCTCCTATAAATACACTTCCTTCGAGTGCGTAATGGGTCACGCCGCTGATCTGCCAAGCCACCGTAGTCAGTAGTCTATGTTCACTTCTGACAGGCTTTGTTCCTGTATTCATCAGCATAAAACAGCCTGTGCCATACGTGTTTTTGATCATACCTGCACTCGTACACAACTGTCCAAAAAGTGCAGACTGTTGGTCTCCCGCTATACCTGCTATGGGAATGGCCTGACCTGTCATTACTTGATTAGTATGTCCATATATTTCACTGCTACTTTTGATTACGGGCAACATACTGCTAGGTATATCAAAAAGAGCTAGCAACTCTTCATCCCATGCCAAAGTATGAATATTGAAAAGCATGGTACGTGAGGCATTGGATACATCCGTGGCATGAACGATGCCTCCTGTAAGCTTCCAAAGCAACCATGAATCTATAGTCCCGAAGCACAGTTCACCATTGTCGGCTTTAGTTCGAGCACCAGATATATTATCTAAAATCCATTTTAGTTTGGAAGCACTGAAGTAGGCATCTATGATTAATCCAGTTTTGGATTGTATCATTTCGGCGTGTCCATCGGCTTTGATTTGGTCGCAAAACTCTGCTGTGCGCCGGTCTTGCCAGACGATGGCTTTATATATAGGTATAGAAGTCTTGCGATCCCACACTACAGTAGTTTCTCTTTGGTTAGTGATGCCTATGGCTGCTATCTGACTAGTGTTAAGTCCAGCTTTAGAGATTACTTCGGCAGCGACTCCTATCTGCGTTGCCCAGATTTCGTTAGCATCATGTTCTACCCAACCTGCGTGAGGAAAATACTGTGTAAACTCCTTTTGCGCTATAGACAGAATCTCTCCCGCGTGATTGATTATCATCGCTCTACTACTCGTGGTTCCTTGGTCTAAGGTCAATATAAAACTGGACATGACGCATGATTTTAGTAATCTCAAAGGTAATAAAAATATAATTCTGCTGCTTCTTTTTTTTAAGAATTGAAAAATCTGAAGTAATAATCATCCAATTCCTTAGGTCAAACTAAGTAAAATTATTTATTTTTATTCAGATATTACCTCAAAGTGGACTTCCTCTTTGTTACCTAGGTGATCAGTGATGGTGAGTTTGCGTTTGCCTTTTGTGACGGCTAGTCTGCATTCGTGCGGTTGTGGGTAGCTAGTAGTTGATACAAACTTCTCATCTATAAACCAGTAAAGCTTAGCGTCATTATCAAAATGATATGCTTTACAAATGAGTTGATTTTGTTTCTTTTCGGAGGTCTTAGGTAAGAAGATTTTGTGGTTTTCTTCGGGATAAATGATTGAGAATGACTGCTCCGACGTGAAACAGTCTTTTGCTAGCGGCTGCATACCTTTATATAGTTGATGTGCAGGTTTATAATAGTACTCAATAAAGGAAGGCAGCAAAAAAATAGTATCCGAATATTTTTGCTGTTCGATACATTTCAAACCAAGTATTTCGTGTGCAGCATTTCTAGTTACTACTTGGTGATAATCACAAGATTTGAGTTGGTGGCTGATCTCTTGTAAATTTAGATTAGAAGAATGCTTACAAAGTGGTCCAGCTTGTTTTCCTGATTCATTGCAGACTTTTATCTTATTTTGAGAAGGAATGACGGGAGCTTGGCCAAACCATTTTTGGGAAGGCAAGGTATTAAATATTTTGAAAAGCAGTGGCGAGGCTTTATGAAGTCCTGTAAGGTCGTGGCGTCCTTCGCCTGTTTCGTTTCCTATCCAGACAGCTACCATATAGTTGCCATTAAATCCTATCGCCCAAGCGTCTTTGTGTCCATGTGAAGTACCCGTTTTCCAAGCAATCTTATGGTTTAGCCCGAATCGTTGCCATGATTTCTCTTCTCGTGGTCGTGTGAGGTCTGACATAGCTTCCACAAGATATTTCATGGCATAAGGTGAGAATGCTACCTTAGTTTTGGGTGGCATATAGTGTTGTTCTTTTAAGTACAAGATAGGTCTGAATGGATCAGGTTTACCGATATAATTTTGCGCTAAGCCTTTGTAAACCCTGCCAAGTTCCCAAAGTGATGATTCTGCACCTCCTAATATGATTCCTAGTCCATAATAATCTACTCCTTTGTCTATCCCACCTATCTTTAGGTCATCTATACACCGATAAAAACCATGAATCCCTACAGTGTTGAGTATGCGCACGGCTGGTACATTGAGCGATTGGATGATCATCTCCTCCATCGGAACAGCACCTCTGAACATTCTATCAAAGTTCATAGGAGAAAAGTCGCCAATCGTAGTAGGAATATCTGCTATCAACTCGTGAGGAAGGAGATAATTTTTGTCTAGGCTATAGGCATACAATAGCGGTTTGAGCAAGCTACCGTAGCTTCTATACGACTGACTGATGTCTATGTAAGAAAACTTATTTTTTTGCTTCGTATTGCCTACATAGGTAAGCAGTTCATTGGTATTGATATCCACAACTATGGCTGCTGCGTTGTCTATGTCATTGATCTGAAGAAAATTAGATTCTTCTTGCACTAGGTCTTGGACTTTGAGTTGGAGCTCATAATTTAGGGTAGATTGGTGTAGATAAGTTTTGGGTTGTTGTTTTTTCAGAAAACTGAGAAAATGATACGCATGCTGTGGTATTTCCTTGGTATGCGTAGGCAAATCTTCGCTCAATGCAAGGTCTAACTCATCCTTAGTGATACGATCAAGTCTATACAACTTAGCTAACAAAAAATTCCTTTTGGCGACAAGCCGCTCCTTATTATAGGTAAGACTAGCAGAGCTTGGGCCATTTGGCATCACTGCTAACAAGGCATACTCAGCCCACGACAATTGATCTATATCTCGCCCAAAATATCGCAGGGCAGCAGTTTTAAAACCTATCGTATTGCCACCAAATGGAGCTATACTCGCCCACGACAGCAAGGTAGCACTTTTAGTATGTGTCAACGTATATTTGACTGCCGTCGCCATCTCATACAGCTTGTTTTTGATGGTTCGAGGTGCGTTTTTGTTGCGCATTCGCATGAGCTGCATCGTGATCGTACTTGCTCCACGCAGTTTGGTATCATTTGCCCACTTATCCTTTAGTGCATACATTATAGAGATAGGATTGACACCAGGATGGTAGTAAAAATACCTGTCTTCGTACGTAATTATGGCGGTGACCAAGGCATCAGGAAGTGGCTCAGTAGAAGGCAAACACCACTGTTGCTCGTCAGATATAGTGGCAGATAGCAACTCGCCCGCAGAACTATAAACCACATGACTGTAGCTAGGCTGATGATCTGGCATCGGCAGTACTATTATCCCCAATGCCATGAGAACTAAACTTCCCAACAGAAGCTTAGTTTTGGTACTGAAACCATCAATCTTATCCCAAAATTTCACCTATTCGTTACTTAGTTACACTCACTCGTCCACTACTCGTCTGCGCATAGACATTGCCATTGTACATGTGTTCGCAACTGATGCTCGGCATATAAAAATTACCTACAAAAGCCGCTTTTGCTTTAAACTCAAATACTGTACTCCTACTAGCCGACAAATCAAAAAACGTAAACACTCTATCGTCCTTGTAATCTTGGTAAGTATATCGTTCGCTATTGCTTGTACTGGTCTGATAGATACGCGGATTGATAAGTTCCCATCCTGAAGGCATCCGCAAGTTGAGTGCTAGAGATTTCATATCCTGCGGTTTGAGGTTAGCGACAGTCACTCTGATACCTATATTATCGCCGAGTTTCGGGCTTTGAGTGCTATACTCTACTTTGACATCTAGCCCGCTTGACTTAGCTGCTTGAGTGATATTGTCATCTATATACTGCTCTAATCTGCTGACATTGAGTGGTGCATTTCCTTGATTAGTTATCGATATTTTGGTAGGATAACTGTCTTTACCAAGTACAAAATTGCGTGGTTCAAACGAAGAATGCTCGTTGCTCTCCTTGGTTTTGCCTATAGCTATCGTATATTTTACTGTTTTGTTAGTTGAGGCATTATTGCCCAGATAGCTGTACGCTGCTAGAAATGAAAAGCCTTTGGTCTGAGTAGATGCCCAGCCAGCGCTGTTGAGATTGTCCACCATACTTTCGTAATAATCTTTGGTCTCTGACTGTAATCCGTTCATCTTATTGATAACGAGTGTAATCAATGCTAAATTTCTCGGCTTATCGCCAAATGAGTCATAATCATCATCTAGGTCATTTGTTCTCAATTTTTCAGCTTTGGCTTTTAGTTCTAGGGCTTTAGACGAGAAGCTACTTTCGTTGTATGCGCCTGCCATGAGCCACCATACCATCGGGCTAGTAGCTTCATTAGCTGAGACAAATCTATTCATGGCTGACTTCTGTGCATTATTAGCCAAACTCAACACATACAATCTGTAGGCTTGAAGGACGGACTCTGATTCATACACATACTTGCTAGATACTCCGCTTATCGCAAAGTTATTGGCGATTTTAGTGTTGTACTCTATCCATTTTTGCAACATAGACGCGGCAGACTCAAAACTTCTATCTTTGCTCACCTCTACCAAAAAGTGTCCTGCATATACATCTGCCCAACCACTATAATATCCGTTTTCCCAATAATTAAATCGTCCTTCCTTGGTTTGGAACTTAGTGATCCGTTCTATGGCTATTTTGATGTTTTGGATACGTGCTTGATTTTGGACAGGAGTGAGCTGCATGACTTTATCTAAATATAGCTGAGCAAAAGCCGATGAAGTCGTCTGCTCTAGGCAACCATAAGGATAGTCCAATAACTCATCTGCATACTTCACAAAATTAGGTACTTTCATGCCCGATAAAGTGATGGACGACTTGAATGCTTCTGCGTATCCACGAGATTTAACGGTTATCTCCTTGGTTTCGCTAGGCTGAATCACTAGATTGGCTACTTCATAGGTATAATTATTGGGATAGTTGATCATGATCGGTATGACTTCCTGCATTTTGTTGCCGTTGCCAGATACAGTGAAGTTAAAATCTACTTTTCCTACTTTATTTAATACTTCTATGTCATAGATTTGAGTCGCTTGATTGCGTGAGGCTAAATCTATCGTGCTGCTAGGTGTCAGTCCTTTGATGTACCCACTTTGAGCACTCGCCGTGATGGTCGCACTCTTTATACTTGGTTCGTCTTTGAGTATAGTTACAGGCAATTGGACTTTGTCAGTCACATTGAGTACGCGTGGCATTTGCGACTGTATCATCAGTGGATTTTTGACTAAGATTGGTTGATCGTACTTCCCAAAAGCTTTGTCTTTACCAGCTACGATCATCAGCCTTAGCTTACCTATATAGTTAGGAATAGTGACTTTGTGCGTATTCTTGCCACCTTTAGCAAGTACAAAGCTACCTTGATGGATAACGACAGGTTTGAATCGATTGGTCTCGGGAGTTGCGTCAGGGGAGTAAGCTGCATCTCCTCCTATAGATATAATACCTGCAAACTTACCTTTGAAAAAGCGAAGTAAATATTTATAGATATCCCAAGTCTTTACTAAAAGCGGTTGCTTGCCCGCAAAATAATTGAATGGGTCTGGAGTAGCAAAGCCTGTTAGCCCTAGCAATCCTTCATCGACTATGGCAAAGGTATATTCCATCGGTTTGCCATTGATTTCCTCTACGGTGAAACTATAAGATTTATTGGATTCTACCTTTTCGGGAAAGTTAGTTTTTGGCAATAACTTAGTAGATGAGCCATCCACCGTGATATACTTGACTCCATACATTCGCAATGGAAAATCATTGTCTGCTTGCATGTATTTCTGAAAGAGTGAGATATGAATATATACATTAGGCGACCAAGATTCATCAGCCGTGAGATTGACAAAATTGTCACCACTAGAGAGCTTTACCCACTGTTTAGAGATGACTTTTGCTCCAGTCTCTATGCTGACGAGTGCTAGTGCATCTGGGATACTCGGTAGTTTGATCGTGACTCTATCACCTATATTGTACTCAGTCTTATCGGTCGTAAAGTCAAAAATATTTGGCGATGAAGTCTCTAGTGATTCTTTGCCATCATAGACCGTAAAGTACTCCTCAGCATAATGGCCCGAACTATTGTCTTTGACTCTGATTCTATAAGCGCCGCGCTTAAAATCCTTTCCGCTCAAGACCAATTTTTTCATACCCGCAAAGCTTAAGTTCTCTGTTCTGTAGTTGCTCCAGTGGCTATCATAGATAAAATTACCTGATGAACTCAACTGATATTTGTCCACCCACCATGAGTTTTCGTTTACTTCTATGGTGTAGGTGTAAGCGTTGTCGGTGTTATTTAGTGCCCCGAACTTATTGAGGCTGACGAGATCAAGTGTGATGTTATCCTCATAAGTATATTGTCCTTGGTAAGCTGAGCCGGATTTTCTTTTGATACCTACATACTGCGCAAAAGGCGATACTTTGATCATCGACCCTTCCTTAGATACTCCGCCATCTGCCAGCGTCGTCTCAGTCTCTATTGCGAGGTTAAAGGGTGATTTGAAGGCTTTGAGTGTATAATTGTTTTTGAAACTACCGCGACCATTTTCGTCTGTTTTGATATCAAAAAGAGTGATGTTTCTGTTTATAAATTTTGCTTCTGGAGAGCTGAAATTGTACTCTACGTACTTAGCAAATGGCTTAGCTATCGCAAAACTTCTAGCAGTAGCCGCAACTTTTGCATTGGCTGCAGCAAAACCTGTGAGGTATTTGACCGTAAACTGTCCACTCAGATTTTCAGCATAGACGACCTTGTCTTTCACATTACTGAAAGTGTAGGTGACTTCTGACGTATTTGGTTTGATGGTTTCTACACGTATATTTTTGGTTAAGGTTTTGGGGCCGATAGTGATTACGCAGCGATAAAGTCCAGTCTTTGCATTGCTAGGTGTATATGCTGTAAAACTATAGATTTGCTTGTTGTTGAGGTTAAGTCTTTGTGTTTTTTTGAGGATGACTAGATTGTCAGGATTATAAAATTTCATTTCTATAGGTAGTCCATCAGGAAGATCCACCATAGTTTTGCTGACCATCAAATCCACAAATATACTATCGCCAGGTCTCCATAGATTGCGCTCAGCATATACAAAAAAACCTGTCTGCTCTGAGGAGTTATCACCAGATATCTCAAACTCTGTCAATGGGTTGGATAGATTTTCATCTACTGCTATGTACGAAATCTTATCTTCTTTACTGACCTTGACCATCGTTGCATCTCTATACAAACCAGCGAAGCTAGCAAAACCATCAGTATCTGTATTGCTAGTCGCCATTTCGATACCTTGCATGTCGTAAAGTGTCACTTTTGCATCTAGGACCGTAGTTAGATCCATCAGATCTGTGACTGCTACTTCATAGCCATTGCCTACTTTTTTGACTAAGATATTGTAGTCACTACATACAAAAATCCGCTGTATGATATTACGATTGAGATAGTAAGCGAGCTTACATGGATCTTCTCTCTCCTCCCAGTTGTAGCTGCCGTCTTCATAATATCCGTAATAGTCATTAGACTCCTGAGCCTTGCGATCAAACTTATTCATATCATAGAGCTGCATCGGTATATTATATTTTGATAAATCTTTCTTGCATGAAAGTGTGGTATGCTCAGGGCCAAACTCTGCTCCTATACAGTAGATACTGCCTGGATTTTTTTTGATGTGTTTACTTAGATCTATTCCATGTACTAGCCAACCTTGGTCGTCCGTGATACCACGAGATAACTCTACGATCTCATCATATATCGGGCGACCAAATGACCTGATGTTATAAAAGTCGGTATATTCTATCGACTGCCAAGCTAGAAACTGGCTAACGTTTTGTTGTTTTATTTCTATCACTTGCAGGCGCATGGCAGATAGACCACGTGTTTTGACCGGGATTTTAAAATCACCTTCGGAAGGAAAGTAATTGCCACTGTCGTGGAATGTGATCTCAGGTTTATCTCTATTGAGGTCGATATTAAAGATCTCATCTGCTATGAGAGTATTGTTGTCTATGGACTTTAACGAACCACTTATACTGATGCTGATTTCAGACTTATTGGCATATTCACTAAGAAAAACCGTGATGATGTTGTTGATATGTGTGTATTGTGCAGTATTCCCATCTACAGTCACAAGGCCTGTGAGATCCTGCGACTTAGAGATGATATTGTTCATAAAGAATGTAGCTTCACGTGTATTAGGATTATAGTAGTAACTCGCCACTTCAAAAGCTTTATTATCGTTTTTGATCAAAGGATGACTACCTTTTTGGTTGCCACCAATAGGCGTTATATCAAAACTCAAGTTGCTCGGCACTTGGTTTTTGTTAGCGTAAGTTATTAAGAGTAAGTACTCGTAGCTATCTATTTCTTTGATATCCATAACTGCATCAGTCGCCCCAAAACAAAATTTTAGCTTATCTACAGTTACAAAATCTGCTGTCTTGATAGAGAATCTATGCGCTACACTTCCATCATCATATAACTCAAAACCACGATTATCAATCGCTATTTCTTGTTTTTTGGTCAGGATTTCATAACTGATTTTCTCTTTATAGACATTGGGATCTATGCTACTCAGGTCTATATTGATTTTATACACCTTGTCTGACTCTAGTGGCACACTAGGGATAAAAGTGATTATAGTATTGTTATCTACCGTTGTTGTACCGGCTACAGATGGAGACAGTGAGATGAGCTTTTGGATCACTTCATTGCTCAGCGGCTCCGTAAAACTATTTTTTAGCACAAACCTCAATGGCTGTGAAGCAGATACGATTCCTACTGATGCAGCATCAAAGTACTGATCCAGTAATTCTTTTTCTGCTCCTGTAAATAAAAACTTACTTCGGTCTACTTTTTTGCATGAAGGCAATAAGCAGAGCAGCATAACTAGTATTACAGCAATAGGAAAAAGTCTAAAAAGTGGGTTGGTGTTTTTTTGTTTCATTTTAATAAAAATTAATGATTAGACGAGGATATAATAACTGCTGATAAAATACAATCGGGAAAATAGTGTATTTAAAAAAAGACAACTGTTAGCATAATACTAATAACGCGTAAACGTACGAAAAGTATTGCAATAATTTGTTGATTTGTTTGATTTGTAGATTTGTTGAATTTGTAATTGCAAAATATGCTACGTTCGTCGAAGTTTCTAACTTCGATACCTTATCTTTTAAATCTCCGACCTCGTTCGTTGCAGCTTGACATCTGTACACATGTTTTCATACTCACCCCAACCTTTGTTGAGTTTGGCAATTTGTTTGATTTGTGGATTTGAAACAGCTTTTTATCTGCGTACTACGTTCGTCGTAGCCTCTTGACTACGATGCCATTTTCTGTCAGCCTCTGACTGGGAGTATGACAGTGGAATAAATACAGTGCCTCATACCTAAATCTGACTGTAGAAGTAATAAAAAAGTGGTAAGCGTATAAATAATTGATAAATGTGTCGTACATTTGCCAGATTTATCGACAATATAATGACGTAATATCCGACAATGTGTTTGAAATACTGGAATAATGTGCTTACGGAGCTGCCTGCGTGAGCTGCCTGAAGGGTTCAGTACCGAAAAGAAATGAGGTACCGAGCGATAGCGAGCCCGTAAGGGAGCGACCCCGAACCGAAGCTTGCGAAGGTGAGTGGGGCACGCCCAAATCTTCAGCCTATAGTCAGATGTACGTCTAGTTGTGATAGATCGTAATGTGTTAAGTAATCACCACCACTAACCCAATGCGATATGTATATCAATGCACATACTTACTACAGTCTCCGTTATGGCACACTCTCACCTCAGGAACTCGCTGCGACTGCTGCGGCTAGAGGTGTGACGGCCATGGTACTCTCTGATATCAACAATACTTCGTGTGCTTATCAGTATACTACGGCGTGCCGTGAGGTCGGCATCAAGCCCATACTAGGTATAGAGTTCAGGCAGGATGGCGAGTTTTATTATCTCGGCATCGCTAAGAATGATGAAGGCTGGCGTGAGTTGTGTGAGTTGCTATCTGAGCACTCGATATCTAATACGCCGTTACCTCGTGAGCCACCGCTACTTGAGCACTGCTATATCGTCTATCGCAAACTGATTAAAGGGGTGCAGCTCCTGCGCAACTACGAGTATATAGGTGTACGTCCGGAGGAGGTCAATCACTTGTATTCTTCCTATCTCAAGGAGTTTCTGAATAAGTTGGTGGTATTTAGTCCGCTGACATTCCTAGATGGAGACGGTTTCAAGGCGCACAAAATCCTACGCTGTATCGACCTCAATATCATCATAGGCAAGCTGGATCCTAAAGACTGTGCCAAAGCTTCAGAGGTATATCATGACAAGGCATATTGGGAGCAAGCTTACGCTGCCTATCCTGCAATCCTGACCAATACGCAGCAGATCCTCGATAACTGCGATACAGAGATGGAGAGTAGTCCAGCGCACAATCGACGGACATTTACTGGTGATAAGGTGGACGATTACGAGCTGCTCACTAAGCTAGCACTTAGCGGTTGTGATCGTAGATACGGCCCTGATCACCGCAAAGCAATAGAGCGTACGCACAAGGAGCTGCGAGTGATAGAGCAGATGGGATTTTGTGCCTACTTCCTCATCACTTGGGATATCGTACGGTATGCACACTCGGTGGGCTACTATCATGTAGGACGAGGCAGTGGAGCCAACTCTATCGTCGCTTACAATATAGACATCACTGATGTAGATCCACTAGAGTTGGACTTGTATTTTGAGCGATTCATCAATCCGCATCGTAGTTCTCCACCAGATTTTGACATAGATTTCTCGTGGAATGATCGCGACGATGTGACCGACTATATATTTAAGCGCTATGGCAAAGGCTATACAGCACTGCTAGCGACGTACAATACTTTTAAAGGCAAATCCATCATCCGTGAGTTGGGCAAAGTACTAGGATTGCCAAAGGCCGACATAGATACCATCGTAGATGAACCACTAGCGGAGGAGAAGCATCATCCGTTTGCAAAGCACATTTTTAAGTATGGCAAGATGATCGAGCGGTTTCCTAACTATCTGTCTATACATGCAGGAGGCATACTGATCAGTGAGCGTCCGCTGTACTATCATACGGCACTACAGATGATGCCAAAGGGTTTTCCTATCGTACACTTCGATATGTATGGTGCCGAAGATCTAGCCTACCACAAGTATGACGTACTCTCACAGCGTGGACTCGGACATATCAGAGATGCAGTACATCTGGTCAAGGAAAATCAAGGCAAGGCCATAGATATCCACGATGTAGCCTCTATCAAGCAAGACCCAAAGGTCAAGGCTCAACTACGCTCAGGTCAGTGTATCGGATGCTTCTATATAGAGTCCCCTGCTATGCGAGGTCTGTTGACGAAGCTCAGCTGTGACAACTACGTGCACCTCGTAGCGGCTAGTTCTATCATACGACCGGGCGTAGCACAGTCAGGCATGATGCGGGAGTACATACAGCGGTTTCATAAGCCTGACAGTTTTAGTTATCTCCATCCAGTATTTGAGGAGCATCTAGGAGAGACTTTCGGTGTGATGGTCTATCAAGAGGATGTGATGAAGATTGTGCATCACTTCTCAGGATTAGATCTAGATGAGTCTGATGTGCTACGTAGAATCATGACAGGCAAAAAGAAGACCTCAGATACCTTCAGGCGACTAGAGGAGAAGTATTTTGCCAATTGCCGTAAGAGAGGATATCCTGAGGAGCTCATCCTTGAGGTCTGGAGGCAGATCGAGAGTTTTAGTGGATATTCATTCTGCAAGGCGCATTCGGCGAGTTTTGCGATGGAGTCGTTTCAGAGTCTGTACCTCAAGACGTACTATCCACTAGAATTCATGACGGCGGTGATCAACAACTTTGGTGGTTTCTATACGACTGAGCAGTATGTGCATGAGGCGCGGATGTGTGGGGCAAACATAGAAGCTCCTTGTGTCAATAACAGTAGTTATCTGACGCATATCTATGGCAAAAATATCTATATAGGCTTCATCCACATCTCTAACCTAGAGCAGAAGGTGGCGCATCGCATCGTAGAGGAGCGCAAGGTGCATGGCGATTATCGTAGTTTAAAGGACTTCGTAGATCGGGTCAATATCAGCAAAGAGCAGTTAGAGATACTGATCCGTGTAGGAGGATTCAGGTTCACTGGGATGAATAAATATGCGTTGATGTGGGAGAAAAACGCGGTACATAATCCACTGATCAAGCATGTGCCTTGTGCGGTGATCTTTGAGTCGGAGACAGAGGAGTATGATCTGCCTATACTAGAGGAGAGCGAGCATGAGCAAGCCTTCGATGAGATAGAGTTGCTAGGTTTTCCGCTGTGCAACCCTTTCGATCTGTTAAAAACAGAATTTAGAGGAGACATCCTCTCTACTATGATGAAGCAACATATAGGCAAAACCGTGCGCATGGTGGGTTACTACGTATGTCGCAAGTATGTGACGACAGTGAGGGGCGACCACATGAATTTCGGTACGATGATAGATGTCAATGGCTACTTTTATGATACAGTTCACTTCCCTCCGAGCCTGGCTGCCTATCCGTTCAAAGGTAAGGGCTGCTACATCATGCTCGGCAGAGTAGTGGAGGATTTTGGATTCCCTAGTCTCGAAGTCAGCAAGATGGAGAAGTTGCCATTTGTAAAAGATGGGAGGTATTGAGTTAATGATGAATGATGAATTATGAATTATGAATTATGAATAGGGTTAATTGAATTGGAACTTATCGTTAATAGAATGGTATAGGAAGTGCAGTTGGGTGTGATGGGTCGGAGGAAGTGGTGGTATATTTTCAGACTCTCCCGTTTAGAGAATCAAGAAAATGGAGAAGTTGACATTTGTGAAGGGTGTGAATGTAAAAGGTGCGATAAATAGCGGTCAGGTTTCCTAAAAACCATATTATGGAATAATTAATGGTATTATATTACAGAATACCTTATCTTTGTACCATGAAGATCAAAAAAATAAAGTTTGAAAATTTTCGTTTATTCGAGAATCTGGAAGTAGATTTTCCTGATTCCAACTTCATTGTTCTTATTGGTAACAATGGAGCAGGTAAAACCAGTGTATTGGATGGGATAGCATTAAGTTTTATGCATTTTACTGACGATTTACTCTTAGCAAATGATAAAGATAGGATCGAAACCTATTTTGTAAATGACGACATCACAATTAAAAAAAACGAAGGAAAAGTAGAGGTTCAATTTGATTATACTATTTTGAATGGAAATAATGAGTGGAAAACAATTTCACTGAAAAAAAACAGAAAACAAATCGGATCTAGTTCTGATAAGAAGCCTGATGGTTTTTTCAGTCAAATAAAAAAATCAATAAAGGATAATACACTTAATGCTCTTCCAATCATTGCCTATTATAACGTAAATAGAACAATGCATAGCAATGAAAAAGATAAACCAAATGAAGAAAACAATATAAGTATTTACAATGAAAAACTACAAGCTTATATAAAAACGCTAAATCTTAATTTACCGATATTCAAGGACTTTGAACAATGGTTTTTAAAACAAGAGATAAAAGAAAATGCCCTTAAAGTGAATGGGGATAACTTGGACTTATTTTTACCCGCCTTAAAAAATGTCCGCACTGCTATCGAAACTTATTTCTCATCCATAGAACCTGCTAAATTTGGTAAAATAAACATCTTGCGCGAAAGCGAGATGAACGCTAATTTTACTGAAAATACTACCGAGAATTTGTCACTAGAAAAGGATGGTAAAGTATTGAAATTCAAACAATTATCTTCAGGCGAAAAGATGGTCATTTTACTGGTAGTTGATATTGCCAGAAGACTGACCATAGCCAATGAAAACAGTGAAGATGCGCTAAAAGGAGAAGGAATCGTTCTCATAGATGAGCTAGAACTTCATCTACATCCTAATTGGCAATTAAAGATTGTGAAGGCATTGAAGACTACTTTTCCAAATGTACAGTTTATTGCAACTACGCATTCGCCACTTGTATTATCTGGTATTAGAAGAGAAGATATTTTGGTCTTAAACCAAGGTGAAATTATACCAAGTGAAGAACTTCCTAATATTTATAGTAGTACATCAGATCAAATATTGGAAGAAATTATGTTTGCTAAAAATAAAATTGATGAGTTTTCCAAAGAGAAGGAAGAGATAGACATCCTATTTAACAAGATGGATTTTGATGCGGCTGAGTTAAAACTTGATGAGCTTAAAAGGAAAGTAAGCGCATCGCCAAAATGGCTGAAAGATTATGAACGAAGAATATCTTTTGCTAAAGCATGACATTAATTGAAATAGATTTATCTAAAGAGCCTGTATGTTTACAAGAATTATGGGCAAATACTGTCATGACTTATGAAAATGACCTAAAGGATGAATGCAGAGCTGAAGTAGTTGAACTTCTAAAAAACGAACAAAAAAACTTATGTGCCTATTGTCAAAAAAACATTGAAAATGTTATGAACATCGAACATTATATTGCTCAATCAGATATATTAAATAATGACCACAATTTGCAATTAAGTTTTTCTAACTTTCTTGGTGTTTGCACCGGAAAACTTTACTTAAATAGAGAGGCAGGTACTCACGAAAGACACTGTGATACAAATAAGGGAAATATTCCTTTAAGAATTGATCCAAGAATACATGCACATGTTTTCACTATTTCATACACTGATGACTTTAGAATCATTTCTTCAAATCAAGAAATGAATAGTGATTTAAATAATGTCCTAAATTTAAACATTGATGGAATTTGTGCATTGAGGCAAAAAACATTTAATGAATACTTTGTAAGGATAAGTGAATATTGGTCTGGGAATCTGGTAATAGAATTTTATCGAAAAGCTTTAAGAGATATGAAAAATAATCCACCAGAATATTATGGTTATATTAAGTATAGATTTACGCAATTGATTGAAAATGAAATAAATAGAATTGAACAATAGTGTCATCTATTTGGCGCATATCTAATCATTTGCAAAATTTAATGCTGACTTAGATTCGTAATTTAAAATAATTCATGAATTATGAATTGTTTTAATGAAGATGTTACTTTCCTTTTATATAAATGGTAGTAAGCAAAAGCAATTGGTGACGAAGTCCGAGGATGTTGCATTTTAACTTTGGTTACCAAGTCTCGAACTCAGCAAGGTGGAGAAGCTGACATTTGTGAAAGATGGGATGTAATGATGGGGCAGGCATGTAAAAGGCTGATAAAGAGCCTATTTGCGTAATTTCCATTTTTCAGAATCAAAGCTAGTATGTAAAACCGTAATAATTACAATGGTTTCAAGACTAACATCAACTTTATAATGGATCATAAATGGAAAAACGTCCAATACAGTTGTGTGTATCTTGTCATATCTGATATTTGGTGCAAGTGGATTATTTTTGATAAAATTGATTTTGTTCTCAACTTCCAATAAAAACCTTTTTACCCAATCCTTTAGCCTTGTTCTCATACCAATATTTAGCTTCTCTCAAATCTTCCTTAGCCAAAGGTAAGACTACCACTCTCCAGACACTATTAATTTTTTAGCTCCACCATCACTTCATCAAAATCTAATCCTAATAACGGATTATTATCATATTCCTTTACCCTTTTACGTACAATTTCTTTATGAAATTCAGGTATGGTGCTTTCTTCATTTAAGTCTTCAAATCTAGATTTCAATCCGTTCCAATCAGAGATAGGAATAAAAACACCGGTAGTTTTGCCAGTATCATCAGTGATATATTGTACATTCATGAAGAATATATTTATTAAATTAATTTTAACGCAAGGTTTTCTCTATTAGTTCATAATATAAGTATTTCTCAAACGAGTCTTGGCATAGCAAAAGTTGGCCATTGCTTGATTATTGGGAATGCAAACCAAAGCAGTTGGTGGTGAAGTCGGATGAAGTAGATGTGTGAATCATTAAATCTTATCAGACACACTTTATTGAACTATCCCTAGTATCGATAAAATCCATAAAACATTCCTTATATTTAAATATGTATCAACTTCTTTAATAAAACTTTTCATTGGTCTAAAATTATAAGTAAATTAATTATTCTACTTTCCACCATAATAAAACGCCTGTCTCTCCTTCACATACCTAAGTACGTCTTGCATCGCTTCCAGCATAGATTTAGGAACTAAAATATTTACATCCAACTTAGGGTCTTGCAACATTAAAGCTGCAAAATACATAACTTCAAATTGTTGTTTTAGTGTTTCATGTTCATCAAAAAGTTGAATGATCCAGTCGTATTGGTAGTGAACTAAGGATTCTTTAAAGTAAACATCCGCTTGTTTTGAGGATATTAGTTCATTAGACAATATTTCTCTTTGTTTTTGATAATCCTCAAGGTTACCTAGCCAAAGATCAAAGATATTTTTTAATGGGCTGTTCGTATTTTCAAATTTGTATTTCTGAATCAAATTTTTAGCAACTTCTTTTTTATTTGTTAAGTACTGGATAAAAATCTGATCTTCAAATCCATCTTTACTAGAAGCGTAAAATTCTGGAGATTCTTGCACAATATGTGAACCTTGAAAGTTGACATTATGATTGGAATAACGCTCATCATACCACACCTCCAAAAAATCAGTCAGATATCTCGCCCTCTTTTTCTGGATTGCGCCAGCCTGCGTCATGATGAGATACAGATTGAACATTCGTTCTCTGAGACGATAGACGGTCTTTCCTTTTGTCGGTTTGATGGCTTCTACGATTCTGCTTTTCTGTAGTTTGTTGAGTTGGGCAGAGATGAGGCTACTTGACATGAGACAGGTTTGGACGAGTTGCTCTACGGTGGCGGGCTGCCATATAGATGCTAGTTCTACTATGATTTTTCTTTGCTGCGGTGTGAGTTGTTGCAAGCGTTCCTGATAGATGGCAGTCGTTTGGTCTATGATGTCTTTGAGATATTCGAAGCCTTGAGCGTGTGCATTATCCACGAGCAATCGGATAAACATGATCATCGTACGGGGATTTCCGCCTGTCATCTGTCGAATGGCTTCTACCTTGCCAGGATTGGTGCGTAATACATCTTTGATTTCAGGAAGATCATGGACTTCACTCCAATGGGTAAGCAGGTCATTCACTTCTGCTTTAGAGAGATCGTCTAGTTGGATGATTTTAAAAAACTGATAGAATGGGTCACCATAATCCCAAAAATCTTCGGACATCTCTGTGCTGCCACCTATGATGATGAGGTCTTTGTGGTTTTGGAGCAACTCTCTAAGTAGGGCTTTGTCACCATCTATGTTTTTGAAAACTCGATCGATATTGTCCATCAAGAGGATGATTTGCTTGTTTTCTGCTTGTAAAAATCCGCTAATGACCGTATATCCTGTTTTGGATAGATAAGAAAAATCTTCTTGGGACATATCGATTTCAGGTCGTTGTATATGGAAGCCAAGTGCTTTCAACTCATCTATAATAGCCAACCACACATCAAAGAGCCTGTATAATCCTGGTTGTTCTTCGGGCAGATAGATGGGAATAAATTTGTCACTTTCCAGATATTCGACCTTTATCCTATTGAGTATCGAAGATTTCCCGCTGCCACGTGGTCCCACAAAAACGCTATGCTGGATAGAATCGGTTCTGTTGGTATTGTTGATTTTGGTGAGTACCCTATTCAGGAGATTTTTCCTTGCGATAAATCCCTTTTTGATTTCGTCAGTGGAGCGTTGTGATACCTGATGTGTGGTGATATGATAATCTCTGACCATGACTTTTTATTTTTGACTATAATGATACTTCCACCAATCTCTAAGCAATGGCGAAGCAAAAATTAATTTACCTGATTCATTTTTTGTAAGATATCCATCAGCTATTAGGACCTGATGGATCAGATCTTCAAAATCTTCGATACTATGTTGGTTGGAGATGTTGAGTACTTCCTGCATGGCCATTTCTTCGCAATGGGCGATGGTAGTCAATACATGAAATAAAAATTTGGAATGATCAGAAAAGTAGGTTTTTATTCTATCTACCCAATCAATAAATTTATCGCTTTCGGTGACCAGTTTTTGATATACATGATCCACATCTGCTATAGTGAGTGTAGTGCTATCATTGTCTTCAGTCCATTCATCCCCTTTTTCTATGATAAGTTGGATATAATATGGGATGAGTTGCCGGAGTTTGACTTCTATATGATTTCTCGTTTCAACGGGTATATAAAGACTTGCGCCTTCGGTTATGAAACTTACAAATTCATCAAATTCTTGTGTGGTCAATGGTTCCAGCTCTATTACTTTCAGGTCATTGAGTAGCTTAGCTCTGCCGATTTTTCTTACGATGTGCGTAAGGCCTACCGAGCCAGAAAATACTAGACTAAATGATTGTGTAAAATCAGATGTTTGTCTTAGACTTCTCAACGTATGCAAAACATTTAAAGCTGTTTCGGATCCTTCGTTTTCCCTGATATTATTGATGACATCAGGAAATTCATCTAGAAATAAGACTATTTTTATTTCTGAATTCTGAATCACATTGACTAGATCTAAAAATAGCTTTCGATAATCGATGCTTTCGCTTTCTAACTCTATTTTGCCATCCAGGCTGATTCCTTTGATTTTTTTTGAAGTGATTGTTGTCCACATTTTCTTACCCCAATTATCTGATTTATTGATAGATTGCTCTATCAATTTTATAAGTCTTCTGTAAAGGTCTGAAGATGTTTTATCAGATTCGATATCTTCGTAGATACAGATCAGATCATCATAATTTTCATTAGCAAGTTGCTTTAGGATCGACGTTTTCCCCGTTCTTCTTGGCGCTGTGAAATGGACAAAATTTCCTTTTCGCAGTGCTCTGAGTATTAGGCTTTCTATCCTCTTTCGTTGGAAATATTTACTTCCTTCTGCAGCTGTCCCGATGATGGTTTTGCAAGGTGTTCTCATAAAAAATGATCTTTATTACTATTACAACAATTCCGTTGTTAAAATAGTTCACACCAAATTCGTTGTTATTTTATTTACCAACGGATTTGGTGTGTTTTTAAGAAATAATAGTAATAAATAACCTAGACTAAAAACATGATTTCTGTTTGATAAATCTATAGTTCCGATTCTCTGTAGTGAACAGCAAAATAAATGAAGGACTAACAGCTGCTATTACTAGTCTTGGTAGCGATAGTGGAAGCAAGATGGCCTTATTTCTTATAATGGGTCTAAGTAGTTGTTTGGGGTGACGAAATGCCATTAATACATGAAATATAAAATTTTCCAGCCAACTCCCGCCTCTTAACTCTCGTTCGGGCAGGTGTTCCTTCCCATACTGCAGTTTGTCTATCTCTCCCTGAGTAAAAATAGGTACAAATTGACGATCTTTTAAAAACTCGAAAGAGAACATGATTTTTGAATGGCTTTTAGTCTGATAATCCAACCCTAATATAGTTCCCACTAGATTTAGCAAAAACGTAGCGGCATTTAACCTCACTAATTCATCATTTAGAGAATACATAGGCTGTTTTCTTCCAATAGTTAAAAGCTTTCTTGTAGATATTATTACGATTCGGGCTACGGTAAATGTAAATCCGGCAACTACTTTTTTTTTACCGTAGCCAAGGCTACATCTGTTATTACCAACACCATATCGTAAGGACTCTCTGCCATAAGAAGACTTGAATCATCCAAAAAATCAGAAGGCCTTCTGGTATTATCAGTAGATAAAAGTGAAGGATCAGTGATATCAAAACTCCAAGGAATACCTGTTGAATTTTCTAGTTTTGGTTTCACATCCATAATCAGTTGCTTCACAAACTGCTCTAACTCTTCTATTGATTGCTTATTACTGTATTCGAATAAAATTCCAATATTCATTTCAGGTGCAGGTTGCGGACCTTGAGCTTTTTAATGCCGCTAGAAATCTTCTGCTCGAGGTTAATGAACGTACAATGTTTGTGGAAGAAATAAAAGTGCCTCAACGCAAAATTCGTACGGCATTAAGTAGTCTAATAACTCTGAACGCTGGAATGATTAATGCACAAAGCGTAATCCAATTTTCTTTTATGTAAGACTACTTATTTGCTGAAAGAAATAGCTTTAAAATATACTCAATGACAAATACACCCTTCAATTACAGAGTTGTCCTTAATTATTACCGTAGATGCAAATATTGAACCTATAGAAACAGTTACAATCCAGTCAAAACTATCTAATTCTAATGTAGAACGCTTACCTAATATACGAATAAAAAAGTGTTATAACCGTATAGCCGACTATTCCAGTTATTGATATAGAAAAAATATCACTATAAGTAAATAAGAATACTTTATCCATATCTTTTGAATTTTTTTATCATTAATATGCTAAATATTTTTACCCATTCATAGTACTCATAAATGGTATAGAATAAAGGCTCAAGGAAAAAACTATAAAGCGATAAAATTAATGAATAATAAATTACTTACTCTTTCTTAATTAGAAATAATCTATCTTCAAGAATGAGCAATATTAGTTCCGTCGCAGATCTCTTTGAACTTGCGATTTATTACATTTATTTTATCGACTTCGGTTTCTATTAGTCCTTCTTTGATAAGTTCATTTTTTCTATCTGTTAATGCAAAAAATGCAAGTTTTATGGTTTTAAAATCATCTAAATTGTAGTGCTTCTTTGTTTTTAGGCAGTTGTACAGAAAGTTTTGATACACACTTAGAATGTTATCAGCATTGACCCAGTATAATGCTAGTTGGTCATCTACAAATTTAGAACCAAATAGGCTTAAATATAGCTTATTGTCATCATTGCTGGCGGTAAAGCGCTCTTTCTCAATAACTACTTTAGAAATAAGTATATCGTACCTTGACGTTATAATATTTAGTTTTTTTTGTAACTCAAGGCTATCACTCAGTTTTTCTAACGAATATTGGGCATTTTGTCTTACGCGTTCCGCCTGGCTTTCTAGGTTTTCCCAATTATCAAACAGCGCATAAAAATCTAGTTTTTCAATAGAATCAATATATCGATGATAAGTATTAACAGAACGATTTGCAATAGATTTTTGCTCACTTTCACAAGCAATAATAAATATAATGATGATAAATGTAATTATGGATAATTTTAGGATTTTCATCATGCTTCAGTTTACTTCGACGTACTGATCTGATAATTTTCTGTCTATTTTGCTAGCAATATAGCTTGTCACGGTTGCTTGGATCATGTATCCAAGAATATTCTTAAAAAAAGAATTGTTTTTATTTGGGATTAATTTTCTGGTCAGATATCCTACTGCTGTGCCGATGACAGAGGATTTAAGGCTTCCCCCTTGTAGCGCAGACGAATTGGACACCTCCATTATACTTTGGCTGATGATATTGGACGGCTTAAAACTATCTATCATCTGACTATATTGCATTTTGAAATCTTGAGCCTGCATTTCCCTTTTCAGCTTTAGAGCAGACATGGAATCCTCCAGTAATTGATTTTGATTTAGAACTGATTTCATGAGTTAGCTAATTATTATCAGAGGATTTAGTCTTGAGCATTGTTTCTATCACTAAATTGGTAACAGGAATCTTAATGATTCGTTGACTCCACTTAGTGATGACAAAGTAAGCAGTTAGATATAAACCTGAAACGGCTAAGAAACCAAGGTAATTTTTGCCAAAATGGTCTCCCAAATATAGGCTCAGAGCAATGCTCATAAAAAAGACAAACATCCCAATCATAATTATAACTATACTCCTAGTGACCAATAGGGAGACTAGGTCAGCTGTTTTGTCTATAGCGTTAAGAGTAGCGAGTTCTATGCTAGTTTCAGTATAGGCTTTTGCTTTTTCGTAAAGTATTTCGATCTGGGTTGCTATGTTATTCATCTGCTTTGATTTTGATACTACAACTTACTTTTGTGATCTCTAATAGCTCAAAAATCCCCATGATGCTAGTTAATGATCAAATTATAGCACCATGGGGAATATTCAAACGCTAGTTAAAAGTTTGTGACTTCATTCTGTTAGATTCAGCTTTTAGTTTTTCAGTGACATCGTTCTTAGTATCTTTTAGTTTATCCGTGACACTGTCTTTTGCATCATTATACATATCTGAAACATTGTCTTTGGCATCTTTAAAATCCTGGAAATTATCTGCCAAACTATCCATTACATCACTGAAGCCTTTTTTGATGGTTTTTTTAGCATTTTGGCCTTTATCTGCAATCTTTTGACGAGTTTTGTAGCCACTTTCTGGTGCTAAAAGTACTCCTATAGCAGCACCTATTCCGATGCCTGCAATGATTCCTAATATTGAATTACTTGTTTTCATGATTAAAATATTTTGATTTATAAAATAAATTTCTTTTATCCTCTGATGATACGAAGTAGTATGGATACTACAGCGATGACCAATAGGATGTGAATGATTGATCCTGCACTATATACAAAGAAACCCAATGCCCAGAGTATAATTAGTACAACTGCGATTAGATACAATAGATTTGACATGATTAATTATTTTAAAAGTTAAAGATTAGTTTAAGTTTAAAGCAATGTAGAGGCTCAAGTTGCTGTTTTTGCCGTCAGGAAAGTTAAAAATACCGCCACCTATGTCTCTTTTCTTACCCACTGTAGACAGACCGTAATTATACCTAGCCCCAATACCCAAACCACTAAAGTCAAATCCAAATCCTGCTGCTATTCCAGTGTCAAATTTGTTGAAGTCATCATTATTAAAGTTCTCTTCGAAGTCAAATCCTCCACTCGCTGATACATTTTTTATATTTGCGTCAAGCAAATACGCTACATAAGGCCCCGCATGTACATTGAGGTTACCTATATTGATCTTTAACAAAAGCGGAATTTCTATGTAATTGAGGCTAAACTTAGCCGTTCCCCTAGCCAAAAGATTATTATAGGTTAGCTCGGCACCTTTTCTACTATATAAAAATTCTGGTTGAATAGCTATAAAACTAGTCAAGGGTAAACTCGTGTAAATACCAGCGTTAAAACTAGTCAATACGTTGTTATCATCTACTTCATTGACATAGAGATTGGAAAAATTAATCCCGCCTTTGATACCGAACTGTGCAGTGTTGTCATTGATTTGTGCATTGGTCGTCGTTGGGTGTGCTACTGAGATAATTAAAATTAATGCCGTTGTGATTCTTAAAATATTCATTTTATTTAGTTTTTGATTTAATAATTAAAGGGTCATCTATAATGTTTTATGATACTGCAAAGGTACAACTACACGAGTCAAATGGAATTACAGAATTTTCTAATAGTGTTATATAATTTCATATTTCATGATGACTCAGTTCCTTTGCATTTGATAGTCCAAAGGTACGATGGGTAGTATATCGAAGTGTTATAGAATTTTCTGATATTATTATAAGATTAGTTTATACTTAGATTCATAATATAGATTATAATGAAAAACAGCAAAAAATGTGCTGTAAGGCCACTTTTTGCTGTTGTGTTATTTATGGGGACAATCATTCTAGATTTCCTTATCTTACAAATTCAATTGGGTTATTTATTGATGTGCCATAAAGTCTTTTGTGGAGCTATAATTTTATTAGTAATTTACTTTCTGAAACTCCGTTTATGGATATTTTTAAACAATACTGTCCGCTCAAATTTAATTTTTCCGGAAACTCAAAATTGTTTGTTCCATTTTCTGTATTAATATTTTGATTATAAATTAATCTCCCATTTAAATCCAAAACTTCAATTATTGCAATTTGAAACGGCTCAGCATTGAATTGAACAAAAAACTTGCCAATAACTGGATTTGGAAATATTGATATTTCGAGGTCAAGGTTTAGTGATCTTTTGTTTCTTAAAGAAATGATGTGACTATAGGTATATGAACCATCCAAGTCGACTTGTTTGAGTCTGTATAAGTTATCAGGCTTTGCCAGTTGTGTATCTACAGCACTATAATCCTGTAATGTATTACTTTTGCCACTTGCCTGAACTGAAGTAATTGGTTTCCAGTCTAAGTAATTTGAATATTTCTCAAGCAGGAAGTAGTCAGTATTTTCTTCTATTGACGTGCTCCAGTGTAGGTTTATTATGTTGTCTTTCTGAATGGCAAAGAATGATATTAGTTTTAAGGGCAGTGCTATTTCGCATGTATTATTAACATTTACGTTATCAATATTTATTGCACCCACTGTTGAAAGTAATCTACCTTCAGTTGTAGATCCTGAACTAAGATTTATAGCTCCAGCATTGATCATTGTACCTGCAAAAGATGCGCCTGAAGCTATTGAAAATGCACCATTGACCTGCCAGTAAATATTGCATGCACTTGCGCCGTTAACGAAAATTATATTTGAGGATGTAACATCAAAGGCACCATTTATTTGAATAATAAATACACCACTTGGATCGCCTAAGCCATCAAATGTTAGCATTCCGTTTAAAGTAGTGGCCGCTCCTGTGCAATATACTCCAGGAGTAAGCGTTTCACCCCCTAGTGTGACACTTAGAGGGGGATTGCTACATGTCCTAGTACTCAAATCAGAATAAGCAGCTGCTATATCGGTTGCAGCTAGAGAAGTAGTAGCATTGGCCTGATATATGTTTCCATTTACTATACCAGGAGGAAAGCCTGTCAATGCACCAGCGTGGGTTCCAATATGACCGGTAATAATTGATGACCCAGTGTTATTGAATTCTCCAGCACTTGTAAAAAGACCAAACGTTGAGGCAGTGCCTAAATTTGGCGCTTGTGCTAAAAGTTTAAGGTTTACTAAAACACTTAAAAAAATAATTAAAAATGTGATTTTTGTTTTCATTACGGGTTATTTTAAAGGTTAAGTAACAAAAGTACGCACTATTATAATAAAAAATATTACATAATCCCCATATAATATTATATTTTAACGATATATTCTAAATATCCTGATTCCTAGACAATAGGTTTGATACTAATGTTAGTAGTTGTTATAGAATTTTCTGATAGAGTTATAAGATTAGCCTATAGTCTGGCATAATAAAATGATTTTATAAACAACGAAATAGTAGGAATAAATTATTTTTTGACCACTTTCTCGTCCTTGGTGACCGCTACATTTATTACTTCTTCTGCATAATTTTCGGGTACTATGGTTTGCGAAAAAACATTAGCATAGTTTTTAGAAAATATAGCACCTAGGTATAAAATAATAGAGGAATAATATACCCACAGCATAAAAATAACGATGTAACTAGCGGCACCAAAAATAGTAGGCAGCTTAGATGAACTGATGTAGTAAGAGATAAGATACTTTCCTAGCAAAAATAGCAAACTCGTACTGATGGATGCTAACTTGACCTGATTCCATTTGATTTTTGCATCTGGCAAGATTGTAAATATAGATCCAAATAACAATACTGTAATCAAAAATGTGAGTAAAAAGTTGACTACGGTGATTAGAAAGTTTACGCCAAAAGGAAGGTTTTGAGACAGCTCGTCTAAAAAAACGTCTAAGAGTGTAGAGAAGCCAGTAGCTACCAGAAGTATAAATCCGAGACTACCGATAACTCCAAAGGACAGTAGTCTGTTTTTGATAAATAGCCAGTATCCGGACTGTTTTTTTGGTCTCAGACCCCAGATCGTATTGATCGAATCTTGAATCTCTGCAAATACTGATGTAGCCGCAAACACGAGTGAGATGATCCCAACAGAAGCGTTAAAATAGCTGTCTGTAGTTATAGTAGCATTTCTGATCATACGCTGAAACGCAAGTATATTTTCGTTGCCGATATAATCTTTTAACATAGACAATATAAAACTCTCAATAACCTGCTGACTATATATAAAATGAAATACGTAAACCACTACTACGATCAATGGTGCGATAGAGAATACTGTAATGAAGGCAAGGGACGCAGAAAGCTTGAGGGTTTTGAACTCAAAAAAATCATTGTAGGTGCTTTTTAATACCTTAACCAGACTACTGATATATGTCTTCACTGTACTCATACGGAATATATATTATAAACTCACTTCCTAGGTTCGGGCTGCTTTTTGCAAAAATATAACCACGGTGATTTTCGACGATTTTTTTACAAATAGCTAGGCCAACGCCTGTACCTTCGTACTCAGTTTTGCCATGAAGTCTGTTAAAAAGTTTAAATATTTCTTCTGAGTACTCTTGTTCAAAGCCGATCCCACCGTCAGCAATAGTGATTTTATGGTACTTGTCAGCTGTGCTCAATTTTAGCAACGATTCTTCTAAAGCAATTACCTTACGGTATGTTATATCTATCACAGGTGCCACATTTTCTTTTGTGTACTTGAGCGAATTGCTAATGAGGTTAGTAAATAGCTGCTGCATCTGAAACTCGATAGCATCTATAGTAGGTAGTGATACCTGATTGATGATCGCTTTTTTTACTTCTATGGTATGTGAAAGTTCCATGAGACTGTCATATAAAGAAGATGTTAGATCTATTTTTTCGTAGTTTTTATCTGCTCTGCTGGTCCTTGAGTATTCCAGCATATCATTGATGAGCTTTCGCATACGACTAGATGCTTTTGAAATTTTAATAACATAACCTTTACCAAAATCAGATAGATTATTTAATTCCTTGTTGTCTAAGAGAGAGATAAATGTTTCTATTTTACGCAAAGGCTCTTGGAGATCATGACTAACTAGGTGGTTAAACTCATCGAGTTCTTTGACATGCTGCTCGAGTTCCATATTCCTTTCGTTAATCTTCAGTATTTGGACATGCTCTGCCGTGACATCAGCGGTGAGTCCAAGGATGGTTCTACCTGTCAGTTGGTTTTCAAATATTTTGCCACTAGCTCTCAGGTGTTTTGTCTGACCATGCGCATCGATTATTCTAAAGTAAAAGTTATTAATTTCTTGCCCATTGCGAATGCTTTCTGTTTTTTGTTCTAGTTTAGCTCTATCCTCAGGATGTACATAGTCATTAAATGTTTTTCCTGGCTCAAAGTTTTGACGTTCAAAACCTAGTATGCGATATAAGTTGTCAGAATAAGAGACTTCATTATTAACTAGATTCCAGTCCCAAGTGCCAAATTTCGATAATATTTCAGCTTGTTTGCTCAAGAATTGTGCCTTGCTGAGTTTTGTATTTGACTTCCTGAGGGTTTCGATATCCATATTTATTTTTATATAAGTAAGGATAAGTAGGAGTAATGAAACCAATAATATCCCAAGCGTCAGAATGGGTGTCAGATATTTGTAGTCAGAATAGTTTTCGTTCCTAAACTGTAGATTATCTTTTTCTACATTAATCATGAGATTTATATTCTTTCTGATTTTTACGAGGAGGTTATTGTTTTCATTAAATCTATATCTAAAGTAATCGTCATTAAAGCCCACCTCCAAGCTAGTAGAGGTTAGGTAATTGGCAATATTATCATTTCTTTTTTTGACGATCTCGATGATGTCTTGCAGATTATCTTGCTGGATTTTGCTATCCGATGTAAGTATTTTTATTTTAGAAAACAAAGTATCTATCTGTAGTTCAGAGGAATTAAAAAGCAGTAGATAAGTACTGTCTTTTAAGATTGAAAAACTTCTAATATTAATTTCTGAGTCCTTCACGTGCGATAATAGCTCCTCTAACTTCATCCCTACTTCGTAGGTATGCATAACTAATTGTGAGGACTGATTTGTTTTCTTGAGATGATTAAAAGTAATAGATCCTATAAATAGCAATACAAATACGCTCAGTATAAAGATTACTTTATGGTATTTTGAATATTTCAATTTGATAGGTAGCATAGGCGTTATATTCTGAGAAGAAAATTATCTCTATTTAATCCATTGGTGTGATATTGCCAATTGATAGATACGATATCTGAAAGAATTTTCCTGAGCGTAGGAAAATCGCTCGGCTTTTCGATATAAATATTGGCGCCAAGCACAAAGCTGTTTTCTATGTCTTGTTCTGACGACGAAGTCGAGTATATTGCGATAGCGATGTTATCAAATTTTTGGTTGTTTTTGATAACTTTCAGACAATCCAAACCATTTAAGATAGGCATATTTAAGTCCAGAAAAATGATATTAGGAAGTATCGTGCTTTCATGATTGATATAATCGAGCAGCTCTTTACCATTCTTAACAGTATTAACGATTGTATTCATTTTTAGCTCATCAAAGGCATCCGTAAAAAAAATTCTATCATCTTCATCATCATCAGCCAGTGTAATCCGTGTTTGGTCTGTGTTCATATTATTTTTGGTTAAGGTTATTAATATTAAGTTCTCTTCGTTTTGCTATGATTTTTTGGAAGGCCGAAGGTGTAATTCCTGTAGTGTTTTTGAACTGAGTACTCAGATGTGCTACGCTCGAATAATCGAGTTTAAATGCTATCTCAGTCAGTGTCAATCCTTGATTTATGATTAAATGCTTAGTATATTCTATTTTCTGAAGGATGATGAAGTTCTCAATCGATGTATAGGTGACTTCCGAAAATAGGTTGGATAGATAACCATAACTTTGACCTACTTTATGGGCAATATATGCAGAACTTTTGATGTTTATGTCTAATTCGTCATTATAAACCATATCTATGATGGTGTCTTTTATTTTTTGGACTGTAATAGATTTTTGATTTTCTACGATATCTATCCCATACTTTGTAAGTGAAGTTCGGAATGATTCCAATTGGTCAGTGGATACATTTTCTGACAATTGCACCTCACTAAAACCAAGAATTTTATAATCTAGTCCTTGCACGGCTAGTATCTCTTCGAGTATAACTTTGCAGACTCTGTTAAAGTCAAATTTTATAAATAAGGTCATGTATTATTGTAAAATTAGTGACTAAAATACAAAGATAGTAATATTATGTGATAAAAATTTTATTTTTGGATTATTATGTTATTTTAACAATAATATATTGATGCTATCCATTATTGATAATCCAGGCTATATCTCCGTTGGACAGTATCATTGATCTTTACCTGACTTTTGGGCTCTGATCTTCTGCCATATTTTTAACCTATACTTTGCTCTACTCTCAAAATATTTGTCCTCTGCACTTCCTAACAAAAACCCTAAGGGCTTGAGATGTTGTGAATGGTCAAAGATAATTTTTAGCGAAGCCGTGATAGGCAAGGCTAGTATCATACCTGGAATTCCCCACAACATAGAAAACGCAATAATGGAGATAATTGACACGAGTTCGTTTAGCGAAACTTTATTGCCCGTAATCTTAGGGGTAATGATATTGCCCTCCAATAACTGAATGAACCCAAATGAACCAATCACACCTACAGCATACCAATACGAATCCTTAGTGGCTAGAGCTATAAATGCTGGAAGTAGAGAACCTATGATGATCCCTATGTATGGAACTAGCAGCAATAAAGCACAAAAGAATCCAAAAAAGAATGGAAAATCTATGCCTAATAATAATAACGAAAGGCTATTGAGCAATCCTACGACAACCATCACAGTAAACAATCCTACCAAATAATTTTGCTGTACACCGTAGATCTCTTTGAGAATTCTTTTCATATTGAGTTTGCTACTGCTTTTGTTTATTGTCTTTAAGACAGCACTTCTCAAAAAATCACGATACAACAAAAACAGAAACATATAAAGAGGGGTCAATATAAAATCACCAACAATGCTTCCCGATGAGGTTACAAAATCTAATATTTTATTTGAATTTTTCTTTACTATGGTTTTTACCTCCATATCGCCACCTCCCAAGATTTCATCAGTTTCTAATCCTGCTGATTTTTCAGTTTGGTGAATTAAATCTGTGATTTTTTTTGTGATAGAGTCATAATATGTTCCACTTTTATCCATAATTTCATTGAACTGTATGCCTATGAGCACAAAAAGTGTAAATATAATGGTACAAAACAACAGTATTGCAAATGTGATAGCCACTATTCTATTAAAACAAAGTCGAGTTTCAAAATAATTTACAATAGGGTAGATCAAAGAACTCAATATAGCAGCAAATAATAGAGGAACCAGTATATCCCTGAGGACCGATACTATAAAAACCATCAGTACTGCTG
>Ga0105045_10000321_pt1 | contig 33095 bp, 32 predicted proteins | sample MAT02_FD_78089 | JGI IMG/M metagenome (GOLD analysis project Ga0105045, IMG submission 78089) | Freshwater microbial communities from Lake Fryxell liftoff mats and glacier meltwater in Antarctica - MAT-02 (megahit assembly) | ecosystem: Environmental > Aquatic > Freshwater > Ice > Liftoff... | reverse complement strand
TAAATTTGAAATCGACACCGCCGATAAATCGCTGCGTCTACTCCGCGTTGCGGATCAGTAATATCACGTCGTCGTGAGCTACCTCCCTATGCGCCCCAACGCCGAAAGATCCAAAATGGATTTCTTTTCTTATCGACTTAGACAATCCACAGTTTTGCCGCATTGATTGCCACTTCCGCAATACTGCAAGCTCAATCAAGCGTCGATCCAGCACCGGAACTACCCGAACCAAGTCCAAGTCATTTACCACAATGGCGTGCATTCAATCTTCTTGAAAATTTCAGTAAAGAATGGAGCAACAAACCGTTTGTCGAAAATGATTTTCGCATGATAAAAGATCTTGGCTTCAATTTTATCTGATTGCCGATGGACTATCGAGTCTGGATCAAGAACGAAGATTGGAACCAATCCGATGAAGCAGCGCTACGGGAAATCGATCAAGCGGTCGAGTGGGGAAAAGAGCACTCGATTCACGTTTGCATTAATTTTCATCGTGCGCCCGGCTACACAGTCGCCTCACCTCCCGAGCCGACCAGCGTCTGGACCGATGAGGAAACGCAGCGAGTTTGTGCGGCTCACTGGACCGTGTTCGCAAAGCGATATCGCGGGATCCCGAGCCGCAATCTTAGCTTCAACCTTTTCAATGAACCGGTTGACGTTCCGACATGGCCCAGCGTCATGGGCCAAGGATTGTTTTTATCCAAGACGAAGACGGGCTTGAAAGACGGTCAGCAGAACCCGATGGTGATCACGGGCCGTTTCGATCGACCAACGCCAGCTACGATTCGACTGGGTAAGCCTTCGGTCACTCACGCTCATCGGCCCCGGCGGCAAGCCTGACGTCGTGCAATTGAGCCAGGACTGGAATGGCTCCGCAAGTTTGCTGAACTACCAACCGACTCGAAATGGAACTGCATTTTCCAGGGCGATCGGGCGCGGTCGTGAGTGGTTAAGAGAAACGACTCTCGCGAGCTGGATCGATGCAAAATCGAAGGGAACCGGAGTCATGGTGGGTGAATTTGGCGTTTACATGCACACTCCCCATGATGTGACCCTTGCGTGGATGGAGGACGCATTGAGCAATTGGAATCATGCCGAAATCCCCTGGGCCTTAAGAAACTTTCGAGGTGCTTTTTGCATCCTGGACAGCGGCCGAACGGATGTTGCATATGAGGAGTACCAGGGCCACAAACTTGACCGCAAGATGCTCGACATTCTGCAACGGCACTGACAAAATGCCTAACAAATCACCTACTGATACTCTCTCTCTTTCTTTATCACTTGTCATAGGTTCTCGATGTACCAATGCCTACTCGCCGCTGCCGTTTTTGCGTTCGTTTTTTCACCCGTCTTGGCAGACGATCTTCAACCAGCAGATCAAGCATCCTCAGTATCCCTGCAATGTGGATGGCTTTGAGCCTGACTGGACCATGCAACGGCACTGGCCGACAACGCACTGGAACACGGATACGATCAATCCCACGGGGGATTTTTCTATTCCGGGCCGTTAGGCAAGCCCGCCGATGACCAACGCAAAGAATGGTGGGTCCAATCGGAGGCATTGGTCGGAATGCGGGTGATGTTTCAACTGACGGCTCGTTGACCGACCATCCCAGCCGGACGGGCATTTGGCAGCCCGCCTACCCCAACGGGCACGCCCTGACGCTAATCGACGTGCTTTTAAAACCCCCAGCCCCAGCACACAAAAAACAGAGGCGACGGTCGGAATTGAACCGACGAATAATGGATTTGCAATCCATCGCCTTACCACTTGGCCACGTCGCCTGATCTCAATCGCTGGGCCGGAGCCTTAACGATTGCGAGTTTTGTGAAGCTTAGGGAATTTCTTGCGGGCGGTCAACGGATGACGACCGGTTGATCCTACGTTTCTTAACGATTGTATCGGATCGATACTGCCGCCGCGTGAGCCAAACCGATCGAAAACCTTGGCTACGCTTTTCGCACTCGTTTGCGTCCGGTGAGGGCAAACTTTTCGCGGACCTCGCGAACCGCCGATGCGAACGCATCGACTTCCTCCATCGTGTTGTAAAGATAAAAGCTCGCTCGGCACGTCGCGGCCACCCCGTAACGCTTGTGCAGCGGCATCGCGCAGTGGTGTCCGGCACGGACGGCGATTCCCCGCGTATCGAGCCACTGCGAAACGTCGTGCGCGTGAACTCCATCGATCACAAAGCTGATGATTCCGGACCGCAATTCGGCGGGCGGACCGAGAACTCGCACGCCTTCGATTTGCGAAAGCAACTCAGACGCGTGCGAAACCAGGGCTTTTTCGTGCTGGTGAATTTTCTCCAGCCCAATTCCGCGGACGTACTTGATCGCCGCAGCCAAACCGATCGCTTCGACAATCGGCGGCGTGCCGGCTTCGAATTTTTCAGGCAATTCGGCGGGTTCGAAGCCCTCGGTGGTGACGCGATGGATCATCGCACCGCCACCCAAAAACGGAGGCATCGCGCTGAGCAATGCTTCTTTACCGTACAGAACACCGATGCCGCTGGGGCCACAAATCTTATGGCCGCTGAACACGACAAAATCCGCGTCCCAGTCCACCACGTCGATCGGCATGTGCGGTGCGGCCTGGGCCGCGTCGACGAGCACGACGGCACCGGCCTCATGGCCCATGGCGACCCACGACTTCACCGGGTTTTGCGTCCCAAGAACGTTGCTGATCGCGACGAACGCGAACATTTTTGGCTTTAGTCTTCGCAGGTGTTCGCGAACGATTTCGTCGCTGATCAGACCGTCGTCGCTGACGGGCAGGAATGCGACTTTGCACCCGGTTCGCTCGGCCAGTTGTTGCCAGGGGACGATGTTGGCGTGGTGTTCGGCGATCGTCAACAAAATCGTGTCGCAGGCTGTCACATTCGCATCTCCCCAAGACCGCGCGACGGTATTGATCGCCGCCGTGGTGCCAGCGGTGAAGATAATTTCGCGCAGCGACGAGGCGCGGAGAAAATCGGCGACGACCTCGCGAGCCTTTTCGTAAGCGTGCGTCGACGCTTCGCTCATCGTATGGATGCCGCGATGAACGTTGGAGTAATACCGCGAGTAGCAGGCCGACATCGCATCAATCACCACCTGAGGATGCTGGGTGCTGGCCGCGTTATCGAGGTAGACGAGCGGCATGCCGCTGGCGGATTTTTCGGCAAGGATCGGAAAATCGCGACGGATCGCTTCGACGTCCAGGCCGCTGGCGTTTTGGTTTTCAATGACTTTCATGGCGTTACGATTCTTCATTCAAGTTGGGACCGCCGAATTGGCGGGCGTTCGCGTCGTCGGCGACGTCAATTGGCGAATGCAAAGCCGCTTGGACAACCCGCCAAGACAACAAGCAGCATTTTTGGCGGTTGGGCGTCAGCTTGGGACCAAATAACCGCAGCATCTCGTCGGCGGAAAACTGCTTCACTTCATCGCGGGACATGCCCTCAATTTTCTCCATCAACATCGACGCCGACGCTTGGCTGATGACGCATCCATCGCCGTCAAACCAAGCACTATCAACGCGATCGTCGCCGATTTGCAGATCCACATGAACGACATCCCCGCAAAGCGGATTGTCGCCTTCGTGAGCATGGGTCGCCGTCGTGAGCGGACCGCGGTGGTACGGATCTTCGTAGTGATCCAGCACGTGTTCTTCGTAAATATCTTCTTCGCGGGACATGGCTTCGTTGCGAGCGTAACAGAGGAACGGAGAGGACAACCTAAGTTTGGCGTTCGTTATAGTGTAGAAACACCGTCAAACGAGGCTAGCGGCGGCGGTTCGCGAACGCCCGGGGACCAATACAACGTCATCGACCACCAAATCCACTTGACAGGTTTGCCGCATTGCGGATACTTGCCGATCCGCATTGTCGAACCATGCCTCCGGTGTGGAGCCGAATGCCTGTTGAAGACAATTCCAAATCGACCGATTCACGTTTTTCACATCGTCTGATGCCCACAATCAATCAACTTGTCCGCAAGCGACGTCGCCCACCGCGAACGTTCAGCAAATCGCCAGTGCTCGAAAAATGCCCTCAAAAACAGGGTGTTTGTTTGCAGGTTCGGACGATGACGCCAAAGAAACCGAATTCGGCGTTGCGAAAAATCACGCGGGTTCGACTCAGCAATGGTAAGGAAGTCACGGTTTATATCCCCGGTGAAGGCCACAATTTGCAGGAACACTCGATTGTCCTGATCCGTGGTGGCCGGGTTCGCGATTTGCCAGGCGTTCGATACCAAGTTGTCCGCGGTTCGCGTGACTCGTTGGGCGTTGACGGTCGAAAGCAAGCCCGCAGTCGCTACGGCGTGAAGAAAAACGCCGGTCCGGTGAAGAAGAAGTAGTTTGCCGAATTGTTGAAGACAGGCGTCACCGTCTGTCTTTATACTTAATCTCGTTAACCGTCCAAATCGCTCTGACAGCAAGAAATAAGAATCCCGATGGGAAAGATCACCGCCAGCCGAACGCACATCAAGCCAGACCCGCGTCATAATTCGATGCTGGCCAGCAAATTCATCAATTGCCTGATGTACGACGGAAAAAAGACGACGGCACAAATCGTGTTTTACGATGCCCTCGAGGAAATCGGCAAGAAAATCTCCGATGCCGAACCCATCCAGGTTTTTGAGGCAGCGCTCGAGAACGTGAAGCCATACATCGAAGTTCGCAGCAAGCGAGTCGGCGGTGCGAGCTACCAAGTTCCCATGCAAGTCAATCGCAGTCGTCAGCAAAGCCTCGCGATTCGTTGGATCTTGGGCGCCGTCCGAGACAAAAAAGGTCGTCCGATGGCGATGAAGTTGGCCGACGAACTGATGGCGGCTTACAAGAAGGAAGGCGTTGCGTACACCAAGCGTGAAAACACGCACCGGATGGCCGACGCGAATAAGGCGTTCGCCCACTTCGCCTGGTAGCGTATTCACCAAACCTTGTCTGATCTCTAAGCCCGCGATTCGTTCTGCGAATCGTGGGTTTTTGTTTGCTTTTCGGACGCCGATGCGGGCGCTCCGCTCACTTGGTCAGTCCGTCTCGAATCGATTTCAGCATGGCGTCGAAGACTTTTTCGCCCGCATCAAATTCGTGGCTTTCGGCTTGAATGTGGATCACCAACGTTTGATCGGCGATCGACATTGCCATGACCCGGGCGACAATCAGCAGATCGAGGTAATAAAACCGAAACTCGAGCGTCTCGCTGTCATCGTCGTCGCGATCGCCGACCTCCTCCGCTTCGATCTCGGGGTATTCGGCCCGTAATGTCGTTGCGAATTTTTCGAGGACAACGTCCAGAGGCGGCGCGTCGCGGTATTTGGTGACGGTGTAAAACCCCCCGCGAGGCATTTCAAGCGTCACGCCCTCGCTGGTTTCATCGCTTTCCCGGGACTGGATGTTCCAGTTATCGGGATAGAGAAAACGCAGTCCGAAATCGTCAAACGTGGATGGCATGGGATCGGATTGTGAGCGGTCAAACTTGCCGCCGGGGGAGGAAATGGTGTAACACCGATTCCCAGGGTAGGCATCAATCGGGTCGTCCGCGTCGGTAGTGTTGTGAAAATTTACCGCCACGTCAAAGCGTCGACGCTCATTCTGCTAATTTGTGGGGTGATTTACCCGCTTTCGTTGACCGGTTGCCGCGCCATCAGCCGGTATGGCGAAAGCCGTCAAACGATCGCCGCGAGGCGGTTGAGCCGTCAGGGGCTCGAAGCGATGCACGCGGGCCAGTGGGATATGGCCGAAAATCTTTTTTCCAGCGCACTGGATATCAGGGCGGCGGACGACCGGGCACATTGGGGGTTGGCAGAATCTTTGTGGCAGCGGGGCGAACGCGAGGCGGCGCTGCTGCACATGGAACAAGCGGTCCGGTTGAGTGCGTCAGACCCGAGGCTGGTCCGGCGACTGGCACGAATGTACTTCGACCTCGGGCGCATTGAGGAGGCAGAACGCGAAACCATGGTGGCACTGGAAGCCGATCGCGAATCCGCCGAAGTCTGGGCGCTCAAAGGCGACTGTTTGCGTTCACGCGGTGACCAGACCGCAGCGCTTGCGGCCTACCACCGCGCGATGGCACTGCAGCCGGATTATCCCGACGTACAGATCCAAGCGGCGGAGTTGTATCGAATCCAGGGAAGGTACGACCGTTTGCTCGCGACGATCGACCGCTTGCAGGAGTCGTTGGACGTCGACGAACCTTGCCCGATCCGGGGCCACGTCTTGCGGGGTATCGCGCTGCGGCAATTAGACCGGCCCGCAGAAGCCCAGCAATGCTTTGCGGAGGCGAACCGCGAGGCACCGATGGACCCTGAACCGCTAATCAATTTGGCGGAGCTGCATTTGGCATCCGGTGACGTCGAGTCGGCCCGGATGGCTGTCGACCAAGCAATGCTGCTGTCACCGGCGTCGCCGACCGCAAATACGCTCTCGCGAACGATTGAGGAGCGGACGGTACGGTTGGCATCGGAAAACGTGTCCACTGGCGAATTTCGACGTTAAGGAATCGTCCTGAAACAACTTCCCGTTTTGGGTATCGCTTGCACCGTAGCGTGGGACAAGGAGTCCTCGACGCTGACCCACTTAACTGCCTTTCCGGCGACTTTTTGCTCCCGTTGACGGCCGGACTCGATTTAGTGACTTAGAGTTGCTTGTCGTCCGCTTTTGGATTCGCAACCGCTTTAGCAACGTGCCGGGCGATTCAGCGGAGCGGCAATCCGGTATCCGGGTCACTTTGGGCCCGGTGTGACTCTTTTTTGGGGATGAATGCAAAATGTCGACAACCGACAATTTTTCGACCGAAACATCCTTTTCCGGCTCAGTGCTGCACCCTTTGGGCACGGCTTCTGCGCCGACGTTACCGGAGCTTGGCTTTGTCGAGCGACGCGAGTCGGCAAAAGACGTCGTACATGACGAACGACGGCAATTTGCCAGCTCGTACCATGATCTCTCGCCGGACGCGCGTGAGTTAGCCGTCGCGATCGACAAATACAAAATCGACAATCGCCGCCGATACATTACGTGCGAAGAAATGTTGGCTGTCGTCAAACAGCTCGGCTACCTTCGTCACGCTGAGGCGGTGTAGCGACCACCTAACTACGAAACCATGGCGACAGGCATCAGGTATTCTGCTGATCGATGCAGCGTAATGTTGGTACACCTGTCGAGTTGGAATTGCCGCGGTTCTTCCCGGCACAGGCAAAAACCGAGAAATCGCTTTGTGCCCATGAACCGTATCGGGCTGACCACGCGATGCGTCTTGACCCCCTTGGAATCGACGTAATCCAGCTCAACGACAAATTGATCGGAATCCGTCATCGCGCGTCGCAGTTCGTTATTCATTCGTTGACCTTATTCATTTCGTTTCCACTCACCCGTCAACCGAATTATTCGCTACGTCGTTGACACCTCTGGTCACTGGCGGCTGATCATTTGGTTTTTTTTCCAAAAACCTGGCAATCGCGGCGGGTTGTGACTTAGTCCCGCGTGAGAGAAAATTGCGACCGTGGCGGAAGGAGATGTCCACGGAGATGTGTCATGATTTCCCCAATTTTTTAATGGTGGTGCGATGGACATGCAGCTCGGATTCGTCAGCGCGATCCTGCCCGACGAGAACTTAGAATCTGTTTTCGTAATCGCCTCGCAACTCGGCTACGACTGCGTCGAATTGATGGCGTGGCCCGTCGGAAAATCGCAGCGCCGGTATGCCGGCGTGACGCACATCGACGCCACCAACATGACGCAAACCATGGCCGACGACGTGAACGCCATGGCGGCCAATTACGCGATCTCGATCAGCGGCGTGGGCTACTATCCCAACGCGCTCGCCGCCGATGGCGAAGAATCGGCCACCGCGGTTGCTCATATTCACCGCTGCATCGAAGCGGCGGAGATGCTGGGGGTAAACCAGTTCAACTCCTTCGTTGGACGCGACCCGGTAAAATCAGTGGACGAGAACTGGCCACGATTTCTCGAAATCTGGAAACCGATCATCGCGTTTGCTCAAGACCACGGCGTGCGAGTCGGCATCGAAAATTGCCCGATGCTATTTTCGCGAGACGAATGGCCCGGCGGTAAAAATCTTGCTCACAGTCCCGCGGTCTGGCGGCGAATGTTTGCTGACATCCCCAGCCCATCCTTCGGACTGAATTACGACCCCAGCCATATGGTGCTCCAGCACATGGATTACTTAGCCCCGATGCGTGAATTTAAAGATCGCATTTTTCATGTTCACGCGAAAGATTTGCGAATCGACCAGCACCTGTTAAACAGCGTTGGCACTTTCGCCGAACCAGGCACCTATCATCACCCAAAATTACCGGGAACGGGTGACATCGATTGGGGACAATTCTTTTCATCTTTGGGTGACACCGGATACGTCGGTCCGGTGTGCGTCGAAGTCGAAGACCGGGTCTATGAGGGCTCGCTGCACCGGCGAAAATTGGCGCTGCAACAATCGGCGACCTACCTACGAAATTTCATCCCTCGGCTTTGACAATACGATTCAAAATATCAACGCACGCGTTTGGGATGAATGGTGTAAATTTAATTTTCTTGGTTCGATGTCCCTGATTCATTTCCTCAATTCACTTCGCACGATTCGTCATGACCACTGATTACAGCTATCTAGATATCGCCAAAATGATCGACCATTCGTTGTTGAACCCGACAATGAATCAGGCCGATCTTGAGTCCGGGATTGCCCTTGCCCTCGCTTATGATGCGGCGAGCGTCTGCATCATGCCTTATTACCTAAAGCGATGTGCGGACCTGCTGGCCGGCAGCACGGTCATGCCCAGCACGACAATCGGGTTTCCGCACGGCGGTCACACGTCGCAGATCAAGGTCGACGAAGCGAAACGAGCACTGGACGACGGATGCCGCGAGCTCGACATGGTCGTCAACATTTCCAAAGTACTTAGTGACGATTGGTCCTACGTTCGCAACGACATTGAAGGTGTCATCAAGGTCGCTCACTTGGCGGGGCAAAAAGTCAAAGTGATCTTCGAAAATTGTTATCTGAATCGCGATCAAAAGGTCATGCTTTGCCAAATTTGCGACGACCTTGGGGCTGATTGGGTCAAGACCTCCACCGGTTACGGCACCGGTGGCGCGACGATGGAAGATTTGCAATTGATGGTCGACCATGTCTCGGCCCCGGTTCAAGTGAAGGCGGCTGGCGGCGTTCGCGATCTAGAGACGCTATTGAAGGTGCGCGCGATCGGCGTGACCCGCTGTGGCGCCAGTCGGACCAAAGAGATGCTCGACGAATGCCGTGCGAGACTGGGCATGCCAACGCTCGACGTCACGCAATCCGGTGCGAGCGGATATTAAACTGGACATGATCACTTTGGGCCGCAGCGCGGCGTGAACCGTCACGGGCGTGTGGTCCGATTTGCTAAAACAAAATGCACGCCGCCGTATGACCGAATTTAGTCCCATCTGAGCCCAAATTGGCGACTCGTAAAATTATTCGCGGGTAAATGAATACGGGCTTCGTTTTAAGAACGATTCCGTGGGCGAACCATGCATAATCGCCGCGACAGACTCCCTGGTCGCGTCCGGATGCATTATCATCAGGGACGCCTTACTAACAGCCCGACGGCCAGCGAAGGTCGACACCGCACGTCATCCATTAACAGGCTCTGAACGCCGGCGATGCGTACGACAGCGGCCGTATTGCCAAAATTTATTCGCCAGCGTGGAGTTACCTAACGAGGTCATCATGATTCGATCCGCATCCATCATATTGTGCGTCGCGGTCGCGTTCTTATCGATCGCCAGCGCCGACGACGCGAAACAGATTGCGTCGCCGGAATGGACGCAGTGGCGTGGGCCCAATCGCGACGGATTGATTCAGACCGGCGAATGGCCTGATGCCCTGAAGGATCGCCTGGCCCTCGTTTGGGAAAAGAACCTCGGGCCAAGCTACAGCGGTCCCGTGATTGCGAACAATCTCGTTTTCACCACCGAGACCGTTGATCGGCAATTCGAGCGAGTCACGGCGTTTGAGCTTGCGACCGGCGAAGTCGCATGGACGACGCAGTGGGATGGCTCCATGGCGGTTCCGTTTTTCGCGGCGTCCAATGGCGACTGGATCCGGTCAACGCCGGCCTGTGACGGGACGCATTTAATCGTTGCCGGAATGCGAGACATGGTTGCCTGCATCGATACGAAGACGGGCAAAGACATTTGGCGCGTCGACCTGCCACAAAAGGTCGGGTCGCCGCTGCAACCGTTCGGCTGCGTCTGCTCCCCGGTCATTGATGGTGATGCGGTGTACCTGCAATCCGGTGGCGGCTTGGTGAAATTGAGCCTCGCATCGGGTGAGGTCGTTTGGCGTTCGCTCGAATCGAGCGGCGACATGATGACTGGCGGTGCGTTTTCAAGTCCAATCATCGCGACGATCGCCGGCCAACGACAATTGGTCGTCGCGGCACGCGATCGATTGGTTGGCGTCGACATGGCGACCGGCGAAGAATTGTGGAGCGAATCGATTGAATCGTTTCGTGGTATGAACATCCTGACGCCGGTGATGATCGACGGACGTGTGTTTTCATCCGCGCACAGTGGTCGATCGCGATTATTTGACATCTCGCCGGGCGAGTCCGGGGAATTGGCCGTTGATCAGGTTTGGGAGAACAAGGCTCAAGCTTACATGTCGACGCCCATCGCGATCGACGATTCACTTTACATGCACATGAAGAACGAACGTCTTGTTTGCATGGACTTAAAAACGGGCGAGGAAAAATGGACGACCAAAACGTTTGGCAAGTACTGGAGCATGGTTGGTAACGTCCAACAGAAAAAGATTCTTGCCCTGGACGCGGACGGAACGCTCCGTTTGATCGCCGCCGACCCCACGGAATTTCGTATCATTGACGAGATGAAGGTCGCTGACGACACGTGGGCACACTTGGCAGTCGCCGGTAATTTTGTTGTCATCCGTTCTTTGGATTCGATCCGCGTCTACCAGTGGCAATGAGGGTGGGTTCCGATGGCTGTCGCTCCCTTGTCACCGGTCGTTAAAAAGATACTCGGCCACAGCCTCGCGGAAAATCACTTACATGGAGTTGACACGCTGATTCACGGCACGCATCTCAACATTCGGTTATCCAATGACGAGTCGTTGGTACCAAGTGTCATTTCGCGACTTGAACATGCGGTTTGTGAAATCGATTTTTGTGACGAAATGCTTTGGATGCAGATTGCGATGGCACTCGACGAAGCGATCGTCAACGCCATGTTTCATGGCAACCTCGAAGTCTCGTCGGCGCTGCGTCAAACCGATGACGGCAAACCGTTCTTCGACATGATCCAATCACGCAAAAAGATGTCGCCCTATCAAGACCGGCACGTCGAAATTCAAATGCGAGTCGACCGACAACAGGCCGAATTCATCATTACGGACGAAGGGCCAGGATTTGACATTTTCTCGTTGCCCGACCCTCGCGACCCCAGCAATCTCGAAAAGGCAAGTGGTCGCGGCTTGCTGTTGATCCATTCGTTTATGGATAAAGTGACCCACAACGAACGCGGCAATCAAATCACGATGATCAAACGGAAACCGGACGACCGTGCATCGTTGTCGGACGATGCGGACAAAACGCATTGACCGCGAATCACTCTGTCGCCGTGATGACGGGCGTATTGCTCATCGGCACATTCGTTCCGCGAACCTTTAAATATCCCGAGATGATGACGATGATGGTGGCCATCGACACCATCACGCGAAGCCAAAACACGCGGTTCGTGCGAATTCGCTGCAAAGCCGAAGAACGTCCGACCAAAGCCGCGGCAAGGAAGAACACGACAAACGCCATCAGCATCTTGGCGCCCATCAAACCATGGTAAAGACCATCGCCTTTGTGCAGCCCCATCGCTCGAATGTAGTTATAAAAACCGCTGACAAGAAACAGCGTCACGCCGATGTGAACGAATCGCTTCCAGCGGTTCTTGATTTCCGCGGCAAGCAAATCGTGTGATTCCGCTGACATTAAACGCGTCGCGGGAATCAAAACGAGCAGCGTGAAGGCCGTTCCGCCAATCAATACGATTGCGGTGGAAATGTGAGTAATACGCGAAACGATATCGAGCCACAGCACAATGTTGCCTTTAGGGTTAGATGGGGGCGGTACCGTAATGATCCGGCGCCTCGGATCATACCCGATGCACGCGACTGGGAACCACAGCACACTCGCGCCGGGCGACAGTTTGCTTACGTTGGGCTACAACCAATCGGGCTTGGTTTCGTCCAGAATCAAGCGAATCGTATTGCGGTCGTCGACCGAAAGGTGCGCAAAACGTTCGCTGGAATCGCGATGGTGCAGCACATCCATCAATCGCACTCGCAAGTAATCGAGCATCGGTTTGGGTAGCGCCGCAAACGCTGACGAGTAAACCAGATAGCTGCAAGGGTGACGAAACAAACGGGTTTGCAAATCGAGATCTCGCAGCGACTGTCCTTGGGAATTCGTCGGACCACGAGCCACGAAATCTTCAGTGAACGATGACGAGCCTTTGATGGCGGATGGCAAATTGGGCTCGTCACAAAACAACATGTATTGAAACAATGCGTCGCCGGCCACCGCGATCCGGTCGCGAGCCTTGTCATTCAAGTCGCCATCGGCCAATGCCATCACTTTCCTGGTCTCAAAATTCGCTCGGGTGATCAGGTTATGCATTTGGGCCTGATGTTCCAGCACCATCAGCGCCACGATGTCGCTGTGCGGGCTTGGGTACGCCGACGTCTCGCAAAGGTCGTCCAGCATCATGCGATTCGCGCCGACGTTGACATCCATCTTGAACGAGTCAACCGGATCGTCTGCAAACGTGTTACCAAAGTGCCGAAGGTCGCCATGTGTTCCCGTGACATACCAACCGCCCCATCTCGTTTCCAATGGGCTGCGGTGGTCGGTAACGGTTCCCGGTTCGCGTGGCTTGCCATTCGCGCGGGGATAGATGCTGCGAACAAAAAACCCAGGCACTCGTTCGGTCCGCTGAGAGGCATGGCATGCGATGCAACCGCCTCGGTCTCGCGACAATCTTGCTGAACCGCCGTTGAGCCGCATGGAGTAGAACACGCCGCCGAGGGCATCATCCATCGCGCCGAACTCGATCATGTATCCGTCCTGAACCCAACCCACATAGCAATCATCATTGAAATAGATCGCCCTTGGGGTTTCGGGGCTGATCTGGTGAACCTGCAAACTCGTTTTAGAAAAAACAAGTGCTTGCGACGACACTGGGATGTCCAACTCCCGCAGGACGGCTTGAAGGTAATTGCCTTGATGATCCGGTTGCAGCGTCAACTCACCCGCATCGATCCTCGCGGCTAACCTTGCGACCCGGTCCGTTGCGGTGGATTCCCAGTAATGAATCGGCGGGCCATCAAAACTGTATTGCGCCGTGACGCGAACGGTTTGCAACAAAAAAATGACGCAAACTAACAAAATTCGATTGATAAAAAAGTTTGCGGTCATCGGCATATTTGAAATGGGAGGTGGAGGTAAAGGCAATCAACGATTCGGACTGTGAATTGAACGAACGCCAAGCGAAGGTAACGTGGCAATGCGATGTATCCCCGCTGACGATTTCGGCGACGTGTGACGGGACGGAATTTGCTCTGAATCTTGAAGGTCGTCGACAATCACGTTACCATCGGTAGGAGGGTCGAGCGAAACCAGGAGCTTGTAATGGTACAAATAGTTGCCACGCCGGAACAGCTGAAAACGTTCGCGGAGGCTAATGGATCTGTTGAGATTGTCGACCTGAACGGCAATCGCGTCGGTTTTTTTGCGAAACCTTTTTCCAGTGAGGAGGTTCGGCTAGCGAAAGAAAGTATTGCCTCGAGCGAACCGCGATACTCGACCGAGCAAGTGTTACAGCATTTGCGAGATCTTGAGCAAACGGAATGAGATATACGGTCGTCTGGACACAATCCGCCGACAAGAGTCTGGCAGAGATTTGGCTGGCGAGTTCGCCTCATCATTGGGAGGCGATCCGTAATTTTTATTTGAGCTTCACCGCCGCACGTTATCCGAGCCGTATTTGATCAAAATGATGAGGAACTATGCGTGAAGAGCCGTCATTGGATACATTGCTTCACGCCCTGCCCGCACCGTTGAAAACATGACAGACCGATCGCACTATGCTGCGACCGGGCCAGTTGGTCCGTCAATTGCCCCCTCTGGGTCATCTCGCGTAGCCGCCTGAACATCATAGGGGATGACCATGAAATCGATCAGCATCATTTTTACTTTCTTTGTCTCGGTCGTGGCGACTGATATTGTCATCGCAGCGGACCCTGATCACGAAATCGATGTTCGAGACGTCGAGCGGCAAATCACGCAGCGAATCGACGACTACCGCGGCGAGCATGACCTGCAACCCGTCGAGACCGACAAATCGCTGCAGACTGCGGCGCAGAATTTCGCTCAATTCATGGCGGAGGAAAGCAAGTACGGGCATCGCGCAAACGGACAAACGCCTGCCCAACGAGCGAAGTCTGCGGGCTATGACTACTGCGTCGTCCGCGAAAACATCGCTTATCGCACCAATACCGGTGGCGTGACCGCTGATTCATTAGTCGATGTATTGGTGACGGGATGGATCGACTCACCACCGCACCGCGAGAACATTCTCGGCGAACACGTTTCCCAGACTGGCGTGGGGATCGCGACCACCGATGGTGCCACCTTCTATGCCGTCCAAATGTTCGCCCGCCCCCGTTCGGCGTCTTTTCAGGTCTCCGTTTTGAACAAAACGTCGATAACCCAGACCGTCACGATCGATGATTCGGACACGAGTGATTCGGTGGAGATCCCGCCGTCGACTACGCTTACGATGACACGATGTGTACCCGTCACGCTGCGACTTTCTGAGGACGATCAATCCCGAGATGTTGCCCAGACGATTGACCTGGCGATCACCCAGGATGGTTTCGCAGACCGCAATTGAAACCGCGTCGCTTTCAATTCGCACTCAAATCATTAAGTGCCGGTGCCGTTTTGGTGCGGTGGTTGCATTGGCTGGAAATCCGCCATGGTGGTTGTCAATTTGACAAATTTTTTCAAACCATTTTCGCGTTCGCCCTGTAACAACAATGATTCATTCATCTGCCAACGATCAATTGGTCGTTAGCTAAGCCCTTAAGGACACAAAGTTATGCACCAGTCATGGAAAAGTTTGAGCATCGTATTAAGTGCCGTGTTATGCGGCGCACTTCTGACGGGGATCGTCATGAGCGTTCCAGCTCGCATGACGTCGGGCGTTTATGCGGACCAAATCGCCGCGTCGACGCAAGCAAAAAAGAATTTGGATGCCGCCGAAGGGTTGTCGTCCGCATTTCGAAATGTCGCCGAAGTGTTGAATCCGAGCGTTGTCAGCATCAGCACCCGAACCTCTGCCAAAATGGGTCAACGTGGCGGAATGGGTGGCTTAGTACCAGGGCAGTTGGATCAATTGCCTCCACGCATGCGTGAGGAAATCATGCGTCAGTTTGGACTTGGCGGCGGCGGGCAAATGCCCGGACGCGGAGGCTCAGGCGGAGGCGGTCCAGACCGCGAGGGCATGGGCAGCGGTGTCATCGCTCGCGAGGATGGGTACATCCTTACCAACAACCACGTCATCGAAGGTGCCGACGAATTAATTGTCGAGTTGAGTGATGGCCGCAAGGTCGAAGGGAAGGTCGTGGGAACCGATCCTCCGACGGATCTCGCGGTGGTAAAAATTGAGGCTACGGGCCTGAAAGCTGCCGTTTTTGGTGACAGCGATAACATTCAAGTCGGCGACTGGGTGTTGGCGATCGGCAGTCCCTTCGGATTGGACCACACGGTCACCGCGGGCATCATCAGCGGGAAGAACCGTGTGCAGCGAATTGTTGCGGATGGGCAGGGATTTGAAGATTTTCTGCAAACCGATGCCGCGATCAATCCGGGCAACAGCGGTGGCCCCCTGGTGAACCTGCGTGGCGAATTGGTCGGCATCAATACCGCCATCCTCTCGCGCAGTGGTGCGAGCGCCGGGATCGGTTTCGCGATTCCGGTTTCGATGGCGCGACCGGTGCTCGATTCGATCATTGATTCTGGTTCGGTGCGACGAGGCTTTCTTGGTGTCCAAGTCGGAAACATTGATCCAGATATCAAGGAAGAATTCGCGCTCAGCGTGGATGCTGGTGGTCTGATTCGCAGCGTGGTTGACGGTCAACCCGCCGCCATTGCGGGGCTGCAACCCGGCGATGTGGTCACCAAGGTTGATGACAAGACGATCGCCAGCGGCACCCAAATGCAAAACGTGATCGCATCAAAGATGCCTGGTGCGACGGTGAGCCTGACGGTCAATCGTGCTGGCGAAGTGAAGACGTTTACTATCAAGCTGGAGGAACGAACGACGGCAAGTTTGGCTGCATTCGATGGCCAACGCCCCGGCGAAGCGGGCCCCGGCGCGATGGGTGCGAAGCTCGAACCCCTTACACCTGAGCTTGCACGCGATCTGGGCATTGACGAGAGCACGAGGGGCTTAGTCATCACGGACCTTCGAGACGGATCATGGGCCGCGACGAAAGGGTTTGCGGTCGGTGACGTGATCGAGCAAGTCAATGGCAGTGTGTTGACGGACACGTCGGAGCTAGACGCGGCGACGCGTGAAGTCACCGCGAGTGGGTATCCGCTGCGAATGATTGTCCGTCGTGGCGATTCACGCTTGCTGATCGTCGTCTCCGCCCGTGACCTGGCCGGCCAATAAATCGGGCCAGATCGACGATTGGTGATTGCGAGCCGTCGTCTTTAAGTTGCCCTACGGGGTAAGCCGCACCCATGCGTCTTGCCTCGTTTTTCTTTGGCTTGGTCATTCGCGGGTTTTCCGATAAAATGGCCGCATGCCGATGATCCGCCAACTGCCGCCGAACCTCGTCAATCAAATTGCCGCCGGCGAAGTGATCGAGCGTCCCGCTTCGGTCGTGAAAGAATTGCTTGAAAACAGCATCGATGCGGGCGCCCATCGTGTCGAAGTCACGATTCAAGGAGGTGGCTCGGAACTGATCCGCATCGCCGATGACGGTTGCGGCATGACACCCGATCAATTGCCCCTCGCGATCGCAAGCCACGCGACGAGCAAGCTGCCCGATGATGAGTCGTTGTTTCATGTCCAGACGTTGGGCTTTCGTGGCGAAGCGATCGCGTCCATCGCGTCGGTGTCTCAATTGACGATCCGCAGCCGTGCCGTCGGCCAAGATGTCGGGGCAGAAATCGTCGTCCGCGGTGGGGCCATCGAACCGATCGCGCCGTGCGGATGTCCGGTGGGGACCGTGGTCGAAGTTCGCAATCTATTCTTCAACACGCCCGTTCGGCACCGATTCATGCGGACGGCGCAGACCGAGAACGGCCACGTCGTCGAAGCGTTCACGCGTTTGGCGCTCGCCAATTCCAATGTCCACTTCATCCTGCGAAATGGCGATCGCGTACTTTACGACCTGCCACCGACGACCCGGTGGTCTCAACGGATCGCCGCGTTCTTCGGTGACGAGATCGCGCAATCGTTGATCCAAATCGACAGTGACGATGCCGAAGTGACGGTCGCCGGTTACGTGTGTGACCCATCGGTTAGTCGCGGCAACGCGCGGATGCAGTATTTATTTCTTAACGGTCGCCATATTCGCGACCGCGCGCTCCAGCACGCGCTTGGCGAATCGTATCGCGGCCTGCTGATGGTGGGTCGAAATCCGGTTTGCTTTCTGCGGCTTTCCATGCCGCCGGAGTTGATCGACGTGAACGTCCATCCGACCAAACTCGAAGTGCGTTTTACCGACAGCGGTCGAGTGTACGCACGGTTGTTGCAAACGCTTCGCCATCACTTTTTATCGCACGACATGACCATGAGAGTCGGTCCGCCGTCCGCCGTGGTTTCCGCGGTCGGCCAACAAGCGGGTGACATGTCCGCCACCGCGACGTTAAATCTTTCGCCCGGAGAGAACGCTCATCGCCAAAGCGTCATCGATTGGGCGCGAACCGGAACGAATGTCGGCAGCGGCACGACGGCAGCGCCATTTCGTCCCTTCCCAGGCGACCGGGACGCGTTCACCGAATTGGTGAACCACAATCAAGTCGCACCCACCGTTCCCGCCGACGTTGCACCGTGGGACCGAGTCGATCCGCCGCACACACCACACGCGGCGACGAACGACCATGAGCAACCATCCGTTGCGCCGGAGCGATCCGCGGCGGTGACCAGCCTGGGTTTGCAGATTCACAATCGCTATCTCGTCACGCAGGACGAGGCCGGGATGGTCGTGATCGACCAGCACGCGCTTCACGAACGCGTGATGTATGAGCGCATTCGCGAGAAAGTGCTCGGTGGTGACGGTCAACTGGAAATGCAGAGGATGCTGGTCCCCGAACCCGTATCCTTGACCCCCGCCGAACGCACCCTTGCGATCGAATCCAAGGCGATTCTTGAGCGGATCGGTATTGAGATCGATGAATTTGGCGGTGATACGATATTGATCAGCGGTTATCCGGCGATGTTGGGCAAAACGCCACCGGCAGATCTGCTGCGTCAGGCGCTCGAATCGATCGTTGCGGCCGGCAAGCACTCCGAGGCACGCGATCTGCTCGATTCGTTGCTGCACCAGATCGCTTGCAAGGCGGCCATCAAAGCCGGCGATCGCTTGTCGATCGAAGAGATTAGCAGTTTGCTGGAGCAGCGTGACCTCTACCAGGACACGCATCATTGCCCGCACGGTCGTCCCACGGCGCTGTTCTTCAGCCGTGATGAACTGGACCGCATGTTTGGCAGGCTTGGTCACCGCGCTCGGGCGACGACGTAACCATGCCCATAAAGATAACGATCGTCGGGATGGGCCGCGTCGGTTCAGCAATCGCATTTGCCAGCGTGATCGATCCGCTCGCCAGCGAATTGCTGTTGATCAATCGCAATCGCGAAAAGGCGGAGGGTGATGCGTTGGATTTGAATCACGCCAGCGCGCTACGGAACAGCAACATGAACATCCGCGCCGGAGACATTGCGGATTCGGCGGGATCGGACATCATCATTTTCACCGCGTCGATGCCATACGGCGACCCGACGCGAAAACGCTTGGACCTAGCGACCGAAAACCTGCCGATCCTTCGCGAATGGATTCCACCGCTCGCGGCGGCCAGTCCCGATGCGATCCTAATCATGGTGACCAATCCGGTCGACGCGATGACCTACGCAGCGATCAAGCTGTCCGGTTTCCCGCCGATGCGTGTGATCGGAACGGGAACGCTGTTGGACAGTGTTCGGTATCGGTCGCTGCTATCGACCGAATTGCAAATTCACGCCGATGACATTCGCGCCTATATTCTTGGCGAACATGGTGACAGCCAATTCGCGGCGCATTCGATCGCGATGACCGGTGGCCAGCGGTTCTATGCCAGCGATACGTCTCGCCGAATGTTTACCGAGACCGTCAACATGGGTTACGAGGTGTCACGCCTGAAAGGCCACACGTGTTACGGCATCGCCATGGCCACCAATTTGATCATCGACTCGATCGTCTATGACCTGCGACACACGATGCCGGTCAGCGTCTTGATCGATGGCTATGTGGGAATCACCGACGTTTGCTTATCACTGCCCGTGGTCATTGGTCGCGCCGGCGTGACCCGCATTTTGCATCCGCCACTGAACGATGACGAGCAGGCGATGTTCAAGCAATCCGCGACAAAGGTCAAGCAAACGATCGCCCAGATGCGTTTGTTGACCTAATGGTTTAAGTGCGGACTCGTGGCGATCAATCGGATCGTTTGATACGGATGCGACGGTATTCCATTTGTCCGCGATCCCCTTCCAGCCCGATCGGTCCCGTCTCGGGCAATTTCATCGCGGACTCCAGCACTTCGCCGTTACACGTTGCATGAGCGACGTTGTCCTTAACGATCACGACAATCTCGTTCCACTGCTGCGGCTCGTATTTGGTTAACTCGTTATAGGGGCCGGCCGTTTTGTAATCGCGACACTGCAATTGGGGTTTGCGGATAAAGATACCGCTGTCCGCCATCGGTGACGCGCGAAATTCCAAGCGCAATTCGAAGTCACCGGGCCACTGCTGGGTCGTCGAAAGTTCTTGGATAAGACGTCCTTCAACCGGTGCGGTCACGATCAACCGGCCGTGCTTGGCGACGTAGCGGCCGTCGGGGCTTTGCGTCATGCCATCAAACGCAACCGGTGTTTCAACCGCTGGCATCCCTGGCGAGGTGGGGTCCTTCTTTCGCCATTCTTCGATCTGTTTCGCAAAATCTGGATCAGCGGGTCGGTAGCCCCAGCCCGTTAAATCGTTACCGTTGAAAATCAGCTTGAAGCCATCTTCGGGCTGAAACGAATCCGCCTCGTTTTCGACTAAACCGTAAGTCGCAAAGACCGGACGCAGAGCCGTGGCCCATGCGGCGTAGCCAGCATCGTTGAGGTGCAATAAATCAGGAAACAACGACGCCGGGGCATCCCCCGATGGCTCAGCGAACTTAGTGTACGTATCCAAAACGAAGACCTGGGGATACTGCTTCGCGATGCCCGCCAACAGCCCATTGACGGCTTGAATTTTAGTGGCGGGGCGACGCATTTTTTCGCTGCTGGGCATTACCAAGCACATGACGATCGGCATGTTCGCGTCGTGTTGGTGCGCCTTCTCGATCATGTCATGAATGTTCGCCGCGATCATCTCGGGCGTTGCATTGAGTTCCAAATCATTCGTACCCATCAACATCACGAGACACGCCGGATCGATTGCCAGAACGTCGTCATCCATTCGGTTCAACATCCCTCGAGTGGTATCGCCGCTGATGCCGCGATTGGCGACTTTCATACCGGGAAACTCGCTGGACAATCGGTCGTCCCAACCCTGAGTGATGGAGTCTCCCAAAAACGTGACGGCTCCCTGGTCTTCGGATTTGGTGGCGGCGAACCGCTCGCGCTGGGAACGCCAGAGGTTTTGAAACCAATCCTCGCGGTGCACCGGGCCTTGGCCAATCATCGCGCCGTCCGCCGGGATCACAAATCGCGACGCAGCGTCCTGCGCCGGCGCACCGGTGACGAGTGTGGTGGATATTAGACAGATGAAGCACGCAAATCGAATCATAAGACACCTCAGGCGGGATGATGGAAAAGAAAGTTGTCTAAGCAGTAACCAATTCGTGAACCGGAATAATTTTGATTGGCACCATTTCGTCATCGTCTTCCTCGGCCCGGTGAGTCGCGGCCAGGATTTGATACAGCGCGGGGACGACAAAGAGCGTGAACAGGGTACCGATCAGCATGCCAGCGACCAGCACGATGCCGATGCTGTTACGGGCTTGGGCACCGGGACCAGTCACCAGGACGAGCGGAAAGTGGCCCAAAACCGTTGCGGCGCTCGTCATCAAAACCGGACGCAATCGCGTTTTCGAAGCTTCCAAGATGGCATCGTACTTGGCCAAGCCACGTTCTTGCAGACTGTTGGCGAATTCGACGATCAAAATCCCATTTTTGGCGACCAGGCCGACCAACGTGATGAGACCGACCTGCGAGTAAATGTTGATCGTCGTGAGGTCGAGGAACGTCAGTGCAAGTGCTCCTGAAATCGCCAGTGGCACTGATCCGGCAAGCACGATCAGGGGGTCGCGAAAGCTTTGAAATTGTGCGGACAAAACGAGGTAAATCAGCACCAACGAAAAACCCAAGGTCACGATCAGGGACGAACCCTCCTGGCGAAGCTGTCGTGACTCGCCACCGTAATCGATCACCGCAGCGTCACCGAGCACGTCGCGTGCGATGCTCTCGAGCGACGCCAGCCCCTGTTCCTTGGTGACGCCGGGCAACACGCCAGCAAAGATGCGCATCGAGCTTTGTTGTTGGAACCGCTGAAGCGATCGCGGCGCCGTGACCGGCTCGATCGTGGCAAACGTCGACACGGGAATCAACTCGCCCGTCGCCGACCGGATCTTCATATCCATCAGCGCCGACGCCGACCGACGGTCCTCCTCGGCCAATTGCGGGATCACCTGGTAGCTGCGATTAAAATAGTTGAATCGATTGACGTAGCCACCGCCTAATAGAACGCCTAGCTCCTGTCCGATCGACGCGAGGTCGAAACCCATGTCGGCGATCTGTTGTCGATCGATCACGATGCGTGCTTGAGGCAAATCGAATTTCATATCCGTGTCGACAAACATATACGACCCTTCACGCTGGGCACGCGTCACGATTTCACGAGTCAAGTCGGCCATCTGCTCCGCTGGCAAGTCGCTTTTTAAAATCAATTCGACGTCGTATTGACCGGCACCGGGAAGCGGCGGTATCAAAACCGGAAACGCACGCACGCCGGGGATCTTGCTGACCAATTCGAACACTTCGGGCTGCAATTCCATCGTGCTGCGGTCACGGTCTTTAAAGTCCTTGGTGATCATGCCACCGAAGCCGCCATTGGACGTGATGAGCGCCCATAGGTACCGCGTCTCCGGCATCTTTTGCAGTGACAGTGCGAGTTCGCTTGCCCAGTGCGATGTCGACTTGAGCGTCGCGTCGGGCGCCGCCTCCAGCATCACCGCGATCGCACTCTGGTCCTCCACCGGGGCGAGCTCTTTGCCCGACATGACGTAGAGCGGCCACGCGGCCAGCGCGATGACCATCGTGCAAAATGCGATCGCCCAGCGGATCGAGATCGCACCTTCCAGCATGACTCCGTAGGCGCCGCGGATCGTATCGAATCGACGATTGACAAACCGTGTCAACCAACCTTCCTTGCCACCCGGATCGATCAAAAATGCGCTCATCATCGGTGACAACGTGACCGCGACGAAGCCAGACACGATGACCGCGGCGGCCAGTGTGAAGGCGAACTCGCGAAACAGCATCCCGGTCAATCCGCCCTGAAAACCGATCGGTGCGTAGACCGCGGCAAGCGTGATCGTCATCGCGATGATCGGGCCGACCAGCTCCCGTGCCCCGACAAGCGCAGCTTGTTTACGAGTCTTGCCGAGCTGCACGTGACGCTGGATATTTTCGACGACGACGATCGCGTCATCGACCACCAATCCCACGGCGAGCACGATCGCCAGCAGCGTCAGCAGGTTCAGCGAAAATCCCATCAAGTACATCACCATCACCGCGCCGATAAGCGATACCGGCATGGCAACCAGTGGCACCAGCGCCGTCCGTGCCGATCCCAGAAACAGGAAGACGACCAAGCCAACGATGGCGACCGTCTCGACAAGTGTCGTAGAAATCTCGCGGATCGCGTCTCTCATGAACTTCGTCGCATCCCATGCCAATTGCATGTCGACGTGCGCCGGGATGGTCGGACGCAGCTTTTCCATTGCTTCATTCAGCCGGTTGGCGACTTCCAATTCGTTGCTCCCCGGCAACGGCCAGACCGAAACGTAAACAGCTTCCTTCCCCTCATACATCGCGACCATTTGAGATTCTTCGGCGCCCAATTCGACGCTCGCGACGTCGCGCAACCGGATCGTCGCGCCGCCGGTTTGGGACACGATCAATGATTCGAAATCATCGATCGTTCGAAGATCCGTATTGGTCAAAAGATCGACTTGTACGGAATCATTTTTCACTCGCCCGATCGCCGCCAGAAAATTGTTCCGGCGAAGCGATTGAAATACGTCACCGGGCGTCAAGTTCAACGCCGCGAGCTTTTGCGGCGAGATCCACACTCGCATCGCTGGCATTTGGCCCGCTTCGATGCCGACGCGCTGGACGCCGGGAAGCGTCGACAATTGCGGTTGAATATTTCTCGTCAACCAATCGGTCATTTGCGAGACATTGAACCGGTCTGACGTGAAGCTGAGATAGAACGAAGCGTAGGGCCGATCGGCGCGTTGCAATTCAATGACCGGCGGTTCGGCCTCGGCGGGCAACTCGCGGCGGACCTGCTGCAATCTTGCGTTGACTTCGGCGAGCGCCTGGGTGCTGTTGTGATTCAGCTTTAACCGAATCGTGACGGTGCTCAATCCTGATGTGCTGCTGGATTCGATGTAGTCGACGCCCGCGATCGCGGACACGGCGCGCTCGATCGGCGTGGTCAAGAAACCGCGAATCGTTTCGGCACTCGCACCGATGTAAAGCGTCGTGATGACGACCGACGTGCTCTCCAGTTTTGGGTATTGCTGGATCGGCAACAGGAATAAGGAACGCACCCCGATCAGGACGATCACCATATTGATGACCACCGCGAGGACGGGGCGTTTGATGAAAATATCCGTGATCGCGGTCATGGTGACACCTCGACCGCGGTTATCTCATCATCCATCGTGGGATTGATGATTTTTGTTTTTGAGATCCCCAGCGGATCGTCCACCGGCATCGTGGCGGCGATTTTGTTGCCGTCTCGCAGCTTGAACGATCCATCCACAACGACGCGGTCACCCAGGCGCAAACCACCCGCAATGACGACGTCTCGACCGATCGTCTGGCGGGGCATGATCGGACGGGCGATCGCGCGGGGAATGCCTTCCTTGTCGACCTCTTCGATAAATACAAATGCACCCTCGGGCGATCGGCGAACCGCTTCGGAGGGGACCGCAATCATGCTCTGATCCGAACCGTATGCGACCTCCACCTTGATCGAGTCGTTCGGTTGCAGGTACGCGGGAGGATTGTCCAGGCGGGCCCGCCCAAGCAGGTTGCGTGTCATCCGGTCGGATTGAGCATCGAGCGCGACGAGGGTTGCGGTCAATCGCTGAGTCGTTGAAACCATCGTGATGGCTTGATTGACCGTGACCGCATCGGCGACTTCTTGGGGCATCATGAAGTCGACGTAGACATACGAATCGATCCCCTGCAGCATCGTGATCGTCGTTCCTTCGCTGAGGTATTGTCCGCCATAGGTATCGACCAGTCCGACGGTGGCGCGAAACGGTGCGAGCAGCGTCTTCTTTTCGATGATCGCTTCTAACCGCTTGATCTCCGCATCGGCTTGCAACATCTCGGCCTCGGATTGATCGACTTCGTTTCCGCTGGATGCGTTTGCCCGGGCGCTTCGCCGGGTGCGTTCGACCATCGATTTGGCCATGCGTTGACGCGCGACGGCGGATTGAAGCTGTGCATTTTCGACACTCTTGTCCAGTTCGATCAACAGATCGCCTTTCTCAACAACCTGTCCTGTCTGGATGGGAATTTGAATGACTTGGCCCGCGATCTCATTTCGCACCGTTATCGAACGGGGGGCACGGACAGTACCGATCGCCGTCACTGTCGGACGAAACGAGATTTGGCGGCAATCGACCACGGAAACCGCCTCGGGCATTTCCGGCGGCGGGGGCTGGGACATCGCAAGCGAGATGGATTGATATTTTTTCCAAGCCAATCCCAAACCGACGGCACCGGTCGCCGCAATCAGGGCGACGGAACCAAGGACGACTTTGGCGACGTGGGGGCGATGTGTATTCAAGAAATTCGCAAAAAAAGAAGCCGTGGGATTTCAATCGACATGATAACCCACGCCCAAGCGAATCCAGAATACGCCGTCGAAACGCGGGTCGACGGACCGTTGCGGACATCGGTTGGCTCTGCGATAATCTCGGCGGCAGTTGGCGGGGTATGGCGCAGCCTGGTAGCGCGTTTGACTGGGGGTCAAAAGGTCGTCGGTTCGAATCCGGCTACCCCGATTTGCCGACAATCTTGTGCCCGCAAAAGATGGTTCCGGTCACAGTGCTTCCAAAAAGGCTGCTGACTTTTTTATTCGCTGTTGATGGGTTATTCCTTTTCGAGCATCGATGTGTGGTCGTGGACAATCTTCCAGCCGTCGGACTGTTTGCGGAAGACCAGTGTAAATCGGCCGCCAATCGGATCGATGTCCCTATGCAAGTTCCAAACGCCAAGCACTTGAAACGCCGCTTGATCCAAGCGTAAGAATTCCAGATCGGTAAACGCGACCTGCCCCATCGTTTTCTTGTCAGGGTAACGTTTTCGATACCGATCGATCGTAGCGTCCCAGCCTCGCGTGATGTTGCCGCCGGAAGCAAACGTCAGCGACTCGCTTTTCCAGTAGACACTCATGAATCGGTCCAGATCACCATCGTTCCAGGCGTCGGCCTGACCGTTGATGAGTTCACTTATTTCGGCTTCGTCTTTACCGAGCGAATCTGCATCAGCAACTTGGGTTCGGCCACCGTTTTCAAGAAACAGAAATGTTTCGAATCGACCGCTACTGTCGGCCGCACCACAACTCATTCCTGGCGTGTTGTGCTGTAACACGATTTGTCCGTCGTGGGAGACACAAATCACGCCGCCGACTCCTGGTTTCAATCGTTGTGTCATGATTTCCGACACGGCCGATTGCGGTGACTTGTTCGCATAAATCATTTGGGCCGCGATGTCGTAGGCGACCGCGTTGCGAATGAATTCTTCTCCGAGGCCCGTGCCCGAAACGGCACAGGATCCATTGTCCGCAAACGTTCCCGCGCCGATGATCGGTGAATCGCCGACCCGCCCCGCCAGTTTTTGCGGCGTTCCTCCGGTGCTGGTTCCGGCGGCAAGGTTGCCGGCGGTGTCCAGTGCAACACAACCTACGGTACCAAAATGATCGCGTTCGAGTTCATCGGGACCATGGGGAGAGCGATGTCGGCTGCTGAGAAAATATTCGGGACCGACCAGCGGCACTTTCTCGGCCGAGGCGAAGGCATCGGCACCTTGTCCGACCAACAAAACGTGTTTCGTGTTGGTCATGACCAGACGCGCCGTCGAGATCGGATTCTTGACTGTGGTGACACCCGCGATCGCTCCGCAACCGCGTGTCTTGCCGTCCATGATCGACGCATCAAGCTCCACGTTACCTTTTTCGGTGACGACCGCGCCGCGACCGGCATTGAACGCAGCATCATCCTCCAACGACCGAATCACGGCTTCCACCGCGTCCAGCGAAGTGTTTCCCGCAGTCAACAAGTCTCGTCCGATTTGCAGTGCCTTTTCCAGCCCACCCTTCCGCAGAGCGCGAAGCTCGTCGGACCAAGTCGTCGGGTCACCACCGGCACCACCATGGATCGCAATCGCCCATTGAACTTGCGAGGAAGACTCGGCCTGAATCGCTTGCGCGTTGAGCGGGGGCGAGAGTGTGCTAATCATCCAGAAGACCATGAACGGGAGGACCGGTCGAATCATTGAAATGCGCCGATAAAAATGTTGAGTAAGGGGAAATGTGCAAGGTTAACAGTTTCTTTGCCGGGACGCGCGGCCAGCGATGCCCGACGAATTTGAAACATCGAATTTGATGTTTGATCGACATCACGTTTCAAACCATCGAACCAAAGTTGCGTTTTAATGCTGCGTTGGCTTCGGAGAGTCTTCGCCGGGCGAATCAAAGGAGATGGGACAGCCTATCCTACTGCTGTTTCTTGAACGCGGATGCTGTAGAGATGATTCGGTTGGTTGCCTTGGATCGATTCACCGACGATGGCGATTTGGGATCCGTCGGGTGAGTAGACGACGGCTTCGCCGCGTGGGCGGATGCCGAAGTGGCGAAGCTCGTTTGCGTCGGCGAGGATTTTGATCGAGCCCGTCGTGGTGTCGATCTCGCAAACGTCGTCACCCATCACGCACGCGATCGCGTTGCCGTCGCGACGGACCGTAAACGATGAGCGGATGCTGCAAGGGGCACGACTGATTTGCCTCAGGCCGAACCCCGTGGGATCGATCGACCACAATTGCACGCGGCCGGCGTCGTCATTGATGAGGCAGTAGATTTCGCTGCCATCGGGTCGACAGCGCGGCCAATGACGAACCTTTGCCAAACCGGGAAAGCGGCGGTCGGTCGTGAAGGTCAATCGTCGCTGATGACAGCCCGCCGGCGGTGACGGACGAGCGGTCGACGTGCCTTCGATCGGACCGTATGCACCAGTCGTCCAGTCGTCCGGGATGCGAACGATGAACAATTCGGCAACCGTGTCGCTGCTAGGGGAAATGGTGTCGCCGATGAATGCGATCTGATCATCGCCCACCCACGCGTCCTCGTAGGCTCGGTTGATTTCGTCGGAGCTGGGTACCGGCGAATCGACGGTGCGAGTCACCAGCACGCTGTACGCCGTGCCGTCTTCGTTTCGTGGATGGTGGCTGGGGACCACGACGGGGATGCCCAGTTTTGCGACGCCGATGTTTCGTTGGTTCTTCGCTGCGGCCGGATCGCTCGTCATCGCCAGGACGTGATCATCGTAGGTGAAGCTGACGAGCGAAGCGTTGGGGCTGAACACGTGAACGTGAGTGCCTCCGCGAAGCGCGCCGGGCGTAAAGGGCGGCCGATAATCGGCGGCTTCGAGCGGGCTCGCGAATCGTGACGCGTGCTCGACATCGATATCGACGATCACGCCTCGGCGGTGCCAAAACGCGTAGGACCAATCGGGCGTGGGGTGCTGGGGGCCGCGGATGAACACGACACGATCGTCGATGGGTGACGTGGTGACAACGCCGACGTTAGCGCCGTGTGAGCTTTGATAGACAACCTCGACATCACCGGTCACGACGTTGACCCGTTCGATCCGATTGCCATCAAACGTGGTTCCCGTACCGGAACGCACGTCGTAATAAATCCAGTCCCCGCCGGGCGACCAAACGCCAGTGTTGGTCAGCACATGATTGGTCGGGCCGTGCGTCAACCGGCGAATCGACGGCGCGTGCGTGGACACGGATGAGCGTTACTTTTTGACCAGCGACCAGTCACGTCGCTGGCGGCTACTGGGGATTGCCATTTTTTTGCGGTACTTGGTGACGGTCCGCCGCGCGACGGTCATGCCCGATTTCTTCAGTTCGTCGACCAGATGCTCGTCGCTGAACGGGTCGCTCTTGTCTTCCTTGTCGATCACTTCTTGCAACTTGATGCGGATCGTATCCCAGGCAACATCATCGCCGTCTTCGGTCAACGTGCCGCCGACGAAGAATCGTTTGAGCGGCAGGATACCTCGCGGGGTTTGGATCCACTTGTCATCGACGGCGCGGGAAACCGTGGTGACGTGAACGCCAACGCGATCGGCGATTTGTTGCATCTTGAGCGGCTCGATCGCCTCGGGGCCTTCATCGAGGAACTTGGTTTGATGGTTGACAATTTCTTGAGCGACCTTGGTCAACGTGCTGCGTCGTTGCTCAATGGAATCGATCAGCCACTGGGCGCTGATGACTTTTCGTTTGATGAATTCACGTTCCTCGGCGGTACAGTGAGGGTCCTGCAAGCGTCGCCGGTAGTATTCGCTGATGAACAATGTCGGCACGCGATCGTCATCCAAGCGGACTTTATAATTGCCCTCGTCGTCTCGCTCGATGATCACATCGGGTGTGACGGTCGGGACGTACGTTTTCATGAACGCCGCACCGGGCTTCGGGTTCAGCTTGTGCAATTCATCGCGAGTCGCCTGGATGGTTTCGATCGAGTACCCGGTTTTCTTTTGGATGACGGGCAATCGATTTTCGGCCAAATCTTCGAGGTGATGGGAGATCAGCTTTCTCATCTCCTCGTGATAGGGCATGTCGGCGGTAATCTGGTTCAGCAGGCATTCTCGGAGCGTCCGGGACGCGATGCCCACCGGTTCAAGCGACTAGACGATGCGGAGGGCTTCTTCGGCGCGAGCCATATCGGCTTGCGTGTGATTGGCGGGCAACAAATCGGACACGGGCATTCGCAGGTAGCCGCCATCGCGGGCATCGAGGGTGCTGATGATCCGTTCGGCCAATTGCTCGACAATGTCGTCGATGTCAAGTTCCGAAATCTGGTGCAGCAAATAATCATTGAGCGATTCGGGCCGCATTTCGGCATTGGTCATCAGATCATGCTGGCGATCGGCGTCGTCCTGCATCCGGTTTGCGGACCGGCGGAACGAATCATCAAACGTGCTGGGCAGGTCGCTGTCCATGTTCAGCAACCGCTCGAAATCGTCCTTATTGTTGTGGTCGTTATCGACGACCAATTCTTTTTCATTTTCGGAAACCGGATCATTGCTCGCGCGATCGTCATCCGACGTATCGCCGTCTGGTTCATTGGGGTCGACTTCCATCTGTTCAAGCAGCGGATTTTCGTTCATCTCCTGCTCGATACGCTCTTGAAGCGCCATCAGCGGCAACTGCAGAATCTCCATCGACTGGATCATCCGTGGCGCCAACTTCTGGGTCTGCATCTGGCGGGCTTCGAGCCCCATCGACATCCGCATGAAATTGCTCTCGTCGTTCGTGAATCCCAGAAAAGCAAAAGCTTCCCTGCAAGCGATATTCTCAATTAACGAGCGTACCGCAAGTCAATCGGATTAGCCAGCAGCAAATTTCGAGCCTTAATCTAAAATTTCTGGCGGCCCTGCAGCGCATCCGCCAAGATCTCTTTATTTGCGTATTCTAAGACGCTTCCGGCGGTAATCCCGCGTGCCAAACGCGTGATCGGAATTCGGTAGGGGCCCAGCAGGTTGCTGATGTAGAGTGCCGTCCCGTCGCCTTCGACGGTCGGATTGGTGGCCATGATGACCTCAGCGAAGTTGCCTTGGTGAACGCGTTCGACCAGGGCATCAATCGTTAAGTTGTCCGGTCCGATGCCGTCCAGTGGTGCGATTCGGCCGAGCAGGACGTGATAAACGCCGCGATAAACCCCCGCTTGTTCGAGACTCATCAGGTCTCGTGGTTGCTCGACGACGCACAATTGTGTCGCGTCTCGACGGGTATCTTTGCAAATCGCACACTGTTCCGCTTCGGCCAGGTTGTAGCAAACGGCACAGTAGTGAACGTTTTCGCGGACCCGGCGGATCGAATCCGACAGCGCGATCGCTTCGGATTTCGGGACTCGCAAGAGATGATAGGCAAGCCTTTCGGCGCTCTTTTTTCCGATCCCCGGCAAGCGTCCGAGTTGTTGGACCAAGTCGTTGACGCTGCCGGCAATTTCTGGCATCAGGTTATGCTCGCGTGTCCGATTTTGGTGCACCGATCAGATTGGCGATCGTGCTCTCGAGCCCTGGGATGTTGAGGTTCATGTCCTTGGCCATCTTCGCGGCGGCGTCCGCATACTTTTGCTTGGCACGATCGCCCGCAAGATTCATCGCTTGGGTGATCCACTTCTCGAGATCGTCATGATTGCGGGCCGTCGCATCGATCGTGATCGAATGCATCTGACCGACGCCATCGATGATAACCTTAACCCTGCCTTCACCACCGTCCGCTTCGATCCGCTCCCGCTTCATTTGCTCGGTCAGCAGTTTGATTTTGCCTGGCACCTCTTTGGCGTTGGCCAAGAGGCTGGCCATGTTGCCAAGTCCGCCAAAATTAAACATTGTGATCCCCTCAGGAATTATCGATTCGGATGATTTCGCCATCGAACATTTCGAGGCAACTCTTTACGTAGGCGTGTGACTCCATGTCACGCTGCCGCTGAATGCGGGTTTTTAACAACACCGGAGCGCCCGACGACGCCAGCGGGGCCGAGGGTGCGGGTGCCTCGCGTGCGGGACGAAGCATCGTTGCCGAGGAGCCACCGGCGGTTGAGTTCGAAAAAACTGCCGCAGGCTTGCCAACTGAACTGCTGACGGATGAGCTGCTGGCGGGCGAAGCGGCCTGGGCGGCTAGCGGAGGCACTTGGTGAGCTGAATCGACATGAGCGATGCTCGCCGTCGGTGTCACGGCAGCGGATTTCGAGGGTTTAACGTTTTTTTTTTCCGGCGGTACGGCGGCAAGCGTGGTTTCGACGGGGACAGGCCGTGCGGGTGCCGAAGGCGACACGGGTGCCCGGTTGGATGTTGGTGTCGGCGCGGAAATGCTGGCGCCCGAGGCGACCGCGGCGGTCAGGTCGGCGAGCGACTGGAGGTCGGGCAAATGGCAAATTTGCACGAGAGTGGATTCCAGCAGAACGCGACCATGCACGGTGTGCCGAATGCGGACGAGCGTGTGGTCGATCATGCCGACGATGGCAAGCAACCTTGGAATACCCCAGGTGACACCGAGGGCTCGCAGTTCGTCGTGCAACGATTCGCTGGTGTGCCGCTGCATGTCGGGAGGGCAGCCGACCGTGACGGCGATCAGATCGCGAAAATATCCGAGCAATTGTTCGGCAAATTGTCCCACCGCGATGCCGTCCGCCGCCGCCGCGTCGACCAAACGCAGCGCCTGGGCCGCGTCGCCCGCGGCGAGCTTGGTTGCCATCGCGTGCAATCGCGTGTCATCGGCCGCGCCGAGCATCGATTGCACGGTGAGTGCGGTCAAATTGCCCGAACTGAAACTGATCACCTGTTCGAGCAACGACTGGCTGTCTCGCATCGATCCGTCGGCCCGGCGAGCGATCAAACGCAGGGCTTCGTCGTCGGCGTTGACATTTTCCGCCGTGACGATTTCTCGCAACCGCCCCATGATTTCTTCGGACTTGACGGGTGAGAAATCAAACCGCTGGCAGCGGCTCAGAACCGTGATCGGAATCTTCTCGGGGTCGGTCGTGCAGAAAATGAATTTGACGTGCGATGGCGGTTCCTCAAGCGTTTTCAAGAGCGCATTAAAGGCCGCGCCAGTCAACATGTGGACTTCGTCGATGATGTAGATTTTGTACCGCGACCGGCTGGGCCGCACGCCGACGTTGGCCCTCAGGCTGCGGATTTCATCGATCCCACGGTTGCTCGCACCATCAATTTCAATCACGTCAACGTCTTCGCCGGCGTCGATGGCTTGTGCGGTGTCGGTCGTCCCGTCGGGGTCGCACGTTGGGCCACCGGGGTCGTTTAGCGCTTTGGCAAAAATTCTCGCGGTGCTGGTTTTTCCGACGCCGCGGGCACCGGTAAAAAGGTAAGCGTGGCCGACGCGATTGGTTTCGATCGCGTTGCACAGGGCTTGGCCTACGTGCTGTTGGCCGACCAATTGCGAAAAGCTTTTGGGACGATATCGCCTCGCCACGACGACATAGCGATGGTCGATCGGCGAAACGGTGGAGTCGGTTGCCAAGGGCCGTCCTCGCTGGATTGCCGGGGGATTCGCAAAAAATGTCGCGCCGGGACGTGAGGACGGGCCATGACGCCTGAAGCACCCGTGACGCTGGAACATCCATACGGAATGATCACTGCGCGGTGGAGGCGGCCCTCACACAAAGGTGCCCCGCTTATGGCTGCTCCAGTTAAGGCCTGACCAGGTTCACGGCTCCCCATCGCAAGAGCCG
>Ga0105045_10000320_pt1 | contig 33127 bp, 33 predicted proteins | sample MAT02_FD_78089 | JGI IMG/M metagenome (GOLD analysis project Ga0105045, IMG submission 78089) | Freshwater microbial communities from Lake Fryxell liftoff mats and glacier meltwater in Antarctica - MAT-02 (megahit assembly) | ecosystem: Environmental > Aquatic > Freshwater > Ice > Liftoff... | reverse complement strand
TTTTGAAGTGTTTTCTTAATCAAGTCCAAGATTTTTTTATCCAGCGGAATTTCTGTTTTTTCTTCTTTTACTAAAGTAATTTCAAGGGATGAGGGATTCATTTCATTATTGCCTATAACATCCATGGTTGAAATAAACATTTCTTTGTCAAAATAATAGTGATATTTACATCCAATGTAGGATGAGTTGTTAATAATTTTTACTATTTGAGTGGCTAATTTGTATTCAAGATTCTTGCACATAGACCAGTTATAGCTATTATCGATGCGACGATCAAGTTCTATTAGTTCATATGTACCTGCAGCTGGCCAAAAAAATTGAGAACAAATAGCTCCTCTTAAAAATTGAATTCTCGCTTCTGAATTATTTGTGAAGCCTTGAGCTTGTTTAAGTTTTAAATCAATTGCCGGTCTAGTAGAGATATAATTTTCTAATTTTTCTTGAGTATCTGCATTGATAAACGGCTTGGTGATAGATTGTAATTTTATACATGTTTCGTTAAGCTGCTTAACTGATTTGATTGGTAAATTGGAGGTTATATGCTTTACAATCTCCTTGGGAATCTCGAAGAGGTAATTAATTCCAGCTTGATTGCAAATATTCATAATAAAGAAGTCCATTTTAACAGTAGATCATTACATCAAACCCTTTAAATGTAAATAAAAAAAAAACAGAATCATAAAACTTCTAAAATAATGCTATCTTTGGCAAGTCCATTCATTTTTGTTGAAGGAATGAATTTTATTGAAGTCGGGTTGTAGCTGATCGGTAATAATGCTATTTAATCGTTCATTGTGGCCCCATCCAGATTCTAGGTAACCTTCAGAAATTGTAATCGTATGGATCGAATGATTACTTTTAACAGCCTCCAAAACTTCTCGCAAGGCTTTAACATCCCATCCCCAAACTTTAATAGAAACCTGATCCAAGAAATGATCTTGAATTACTTTTAACACGGTTGTTAATATTTTTCCGTTAAAATAAACGTGGTTAAAATCTAACAAATGATCTTTAATGGTTTCAACGTGAACTTTAAAATGTTTAACACCAATCCTATTACTTTCAAGCATATCCCAAGCTAAGAAGAAGCGTTTACGAAGAGCCTTATTACTATAAGAATAAACAAATGGCTGGTTTAAATCCTCATGAATAATTTTCAAAACTTGAGTTGCCAATTGATGCTCAAGATTACAAAAACGTTCTGTATAGACTCAAATAAGTCTGTGATCGAGTTTAATGTCATTCTGAAATCCTAAAAGCCACGAGCAAATACCCTCCCTTAATTTTTTGATTCTTTCCTCAAGCTTATTTGGCAAGGTATTAAAATCAAAAAAAGGTGAAGTCCCGGGAGTGTTTAAAATAGTTTCTTCAAATTTTTTTATAATTATAAAATCGATTCGCTTTTTTGTGGCCAATTGTATTTTTTTATTAACGTTATGGAGGGCTTTTACATCTTGATCTGGCAATGCCTCTGCTATGAGTGCAACGACTTCCGATGGCAGCGTTGAAAAGTAGTCGTTCCCATCATGATCAGAGATAAACTTAGCCTCTGCCCAAAGCAATGAAGCAATTTGTCTACAAATATTCATACTAATAATTCCATTTTTGACACAAATCATTGCATTTAAGACGTTAGTTGTAAATAGAAACAAGTTTCTCGATTATTAGTTAGCTGCGAAGCAGCGAAAGCGTGTAGCCGCGGGTGTGAACCCGCGGATTAAGTAACCTTAAAAATAAGCCACGAAGGTGGCGACAGGTACAACAAATTAGCATATCATAGTGGATTTCAGCACGAAATCCGTCACCACTGATCTATTCTAAACTTAAAATAAGGACCTAAGTCTATATAGTGCAATCATTAGCAAACAAACATCCAGTGCGAATACATCAAACTACTTAAATTACAGATATTCATTTAAGTATAAGGATTTATTTTAAATGAATTTTATACATAGTGCTTATTCTGTCGCCACCTTCGTGGCTTTTTTGTTAGATTTTATTAGTCCGCGGGTTCACACCCGCGGCTACATGCTTTCGCTGCTTCGCAGCTAACTAGCTTTAAAAGAAATCGTTTTACTGCTAACTGAAATTGTGTTAATCTTCTACAGGAGTTAATAAAAAAAGGGTTGATGTTTTGGAAAAAAAAGTTTTGGGTGTCATACCTGCAAGATTCGAAAGTACACGATTCCCCGGCAAGCCGCTCGCTAAAATTTTGGGCAAAACTTTAATTCAACGCACCTACGAAAATGCCAAAAATTGTGAAGTTTTAAGCGATCTTGTTGTGGCAACCGATGATCAACGCATTTTTGATCATATAGTATCGTTCGGTGGAAAAGTTGTCATGACTTCCAATTGCCAAACAGGAACCGACAGAATTGCAGAAGTTGTTTTTTCAAATAAAGAGTATGATGAATATGATACTATCATGAATATACAAGGCGATGAGCCTTGCATAGAAACGGACGTTATTTCAAAAGTGATCCATGCGTTGGATGATCAAGCTTCCATGTCAACTGCCGTTATGAAATTGGAATCTGAAACTGATGCCTTGGACCCTTCAATTGTCAAATGTGTTTTTGACAAAAATGGCAATGCACTTTATTTTTCAAGAGCCTTAATTCCTGCCGGTAAAGGGTTAAATTTTAAACCGAATGTGGATTATTACCGACACCTTGGCATTTACTGTTTCAAACGCGACTTCCTTTTTAAATTTGCCGCTTTAAGCGAAACTCCCCTACAATTATCGGAAGATTTAGAACAATTAAAAGTATTAGAACATGGGTATAAAATCAAAGTTGCCATTGTCCATAGCATAAGCATTGGCGTTGACACCCCTGAAGACATCAAAAAAATAGAGACGATTCTATGCAAACAAAATTCATTTTTATAACGGGCGGAGTCTGTTCTTCACTTGGAAAAGGCCTATCATCTGCATCCATTGGGATGCTGCTTGAAAAAAAGGGGCTAAAAGTTGCTCTTCTAAAACTTGAGCCTTACTTAAACGTCGATCCCGGCACCATGAGCCCGTTTCAGCATGGCGAAGTTTATGTAACCGATGATGGCGCCGAAACAGATCTAGATTTGGGCCATTATGAGCGCTACACAAACTCCCCTCTTTCAAAAGCATCTAACGTAACCTCCGGTCAAATTTACAGCACGGTCATCAGACGCGAGCGTCAAGGCGATTTTCTTGGAAAAACAGTTCAGGTAATTCCTCATATTACGGATGAAATCAAGCAACGCATTTTACTTTGCGCAAGACAAGAAGAAAACATTGATGTGGTTTTAGTTGAAATTGGTGGCACAGTGGGCGACATTGAATCTCAACCCTTCCTAGAAGCGATCCGTCAGTTTCGTTACGATCACTTAGGCTCTTGCATTAATATTCATTTAACTTATGTACCCTACATTAAAGCTGCACATGAAGTAAAAACAAAGCCTTCACAACATTCTGTTCAGCTTCTTCGCAGCATCGGTATTTTCCCGGACATTATTCTTTTACGTGCTGAATCTACTTTGGATGAAGATGTTAAAGATAAAATCAGCCTATTTTGTAATGTGCCACGAAAGGCCGTTATCGAAGAAATTGATGTTGAACATAGCATCTATGAGCTTCCAATCAAACTTCATGAACAAGAAATTGACAAAATTATTTGCACGCTACTGAATCTTAAGGACGTACCAATTGACTTATCTGAATGGAAAGCGATCATCGAGACAATCAAAAATCCAAAAGGCGTTGTGACTGTCGGTTTTGTTGGCAAATATGTACAGCATCAAGATGCTTATAAATCTGTTTATGAATCGTTAAAGCATGCTGCAAATGAGGCTGGCTACAACATTAACATTGAAAGATACGAGGCTGACCGCATCGTTGAAAATGGAACTGTTGATAAAGCCATTTCTGGATGCGATGGGTATTTGGTTCCCGGCGGTTTTGGTGAAAGAGGATGGGAAGGCAAAATATTGACTGCTAAATATTGCCGTGAAAATAAAATACCTTATTTTGGTATCTGTCTTGGCATGCAGGTATTAGCGGTTGAATTTGCAAGACACGTTCTTAATTTGGAAGATGCAAATTCAACAGAAATTGATGCCGATACAAAATATCCGATTATTTCTCTTCTTAGTGAGCAACGAGATGTCAAAGATATGGGCGGAACCATGCGCCTTGGGGCATTTATTTGTGACATAAAGCCTAATACAAAAGCTGAAAAAGCCTATAAATCGCTTAAGATAAGTGAGCGTCACAGGCACCGTTATGAATTTAACAATAAATATAAAGAGATGATGGAGCAAAAAGGCTTTGTTGTTGCAGGTACCTTGCATGAGGCAGGTCTTTGTGAAATTGCAGAAATTAAAGACCATCCTTGGATGGTTGGAGTACAATTCCACCCTGAATTTAAATCAAAACCGACAGCTGCGCACCCATTATTTAAAGCCTTCATTCAAGCGATGATCGCAAACCAAAAGACAAGACATGGAACCACAAAAATTTAAGGCCTCAAGAATCATCGGAATCGATTATGGTGCGGCCAGATTTGGCATTGCGGTTTCAGATGAAACTAAAATTATCGCTTTTCCCATGATGACCATCGCTGCGATGGGAAAATCGGAAAAAAGCGTTAATAAAATTCTAGAGACTTTATTGGAAGCAAGCCATCTTAATAAGTATGAGATTGCAGAAATTGTTATTGGACTACCGCTCAAAATGAGCGGTAAGTATGGCATGCAGGCAGATGATGTTACCCATTTTGTTAATATTCTAAAGACAAAAACAGACATTCCAATTGTGGTCTGGGATGAGCGTCTGACAACCGTCCAGGCTGAAAAGTCGCTTAGGGAAGGTGGCATGTCGCGCAAAAAAAGATCTAAGGTTATTGACAAAGTCGCTGCGGTTATCATCTTGCAGAGCTATTTAGACAGCCGTATTCGCCACTAATTCATGCTGATTTTTTCACCACTGAGGGCAAGAAAGGGTAGACTTAAAATGAACATTTTGAATTATATCTTTTTCAATTTTTTACAGTGAGGCAATGGGAACTGCATGAGAAAAATGAGAAAAACTTATATTATAAAATTGATTTTCTTATCAAAAGCCTCTCACTCACCTCAAAGCCGCTCTCACTGACTCATTGTAAAAAAATTGAAAGCGTTAATTTCAACTGGCAACCAATTCAAATTCTCCCTTTTCTCCTATTTCTCATTAAATCATGTAATCTCTGTGGTAAAAAATCCAAAAAACTTGCCCTCAATATCAACTATCTGATAAAACTAACTAAACATAAAATGCAACGGACAACCAAAGACAATGCAAACACCTTTTGAAAATCCTCTTCAAGAAAGCGGACGAACAACTAAAATGGCTGATCCTTGCATCATGGTCATTTTTGGGGCAACTGGCGATCTAACATCAAGAAAACTTGTGCCGGCTCTTTACAATCTTGTGATAGATGGAGAACTTCCTGCACACTTTGCCTGTGTCGGTTTTGCAAGAAGAGAAAAAACTCACGATCAATTCAGAGATGAATTATTCGAGGCGATCAATAACTACTCAAGAAATAAGCCAGTAGACAACGAAATTTGGGATACATTTAAAAACCAAATTTTTTATCACCAATCTGAATTTGATGATGATAAAGGCTATGAAAGATTAAATACAGTTTTAACTGACCTTGATAGTAAATTCGGTACTAACGGAAACCGTTTATATTACCTTTCAACACAGCCAAGCTACTTTCCGGACATTATTAAACGATTAAACGATCATAGCTTAATCTACCCGATCGACCAGATAAAAAACAAATGGTCCAGAGTTATCATTGAAAAACCTTTTGGTCATGATTTGGAATCGGCGGAAAACTTACAGCAAGAAATTGTAAAATATCTTGATGAAAGCCAAATTTGCAGAATTGACCATTACCTTGGAAAAGAGACAGTACAAAACCTTCTTGTCTTTCGCTTCAGCAACCTTATTTTTGAATCCATTTGGAATAATCGCTTTATTGACCATGTTCAAATTACAGTGGGTGAAGAAATAGGAATTGGAACTCGGGGACGTTTTTTCGAAGAAGCCGGTATCGTCCGCGACATCGTTCAAAACCATATGATGCAACTTCTATCGCTTGTGGCAATGGAATCGCCAACCAACATGAGTGCTAATGCCATCCGAAACGAGAAAGTAAAAGTTGTTGAATCAATCAGGACGTTGCCATTAAATGCTCTTGACACTCATGCCATTCGCGGTCAGTATGGTAAGGGCTTTGTTGATGGCCTAGATGTTAAGGGGTATAGGGAAGAAGATAATGTTGCAAAAGATTCTAACGTTGAAACTTACGCAGCATTTAAACTCTTCATTGACAACTGGAGATGGGACGGTGTTCCGTTTTATTTAAGAGCAGGAAAACGTTTACCAAAACGTGCCACTGAAATTACAATTACTTTTAAACAAGCGCCGGGTACCCTATTTTGCACCAAGGAAAAAAAATTAAGACAAAACCTTCTTGTCATTCGAATTCAACCGGATGAAGGTATTTCGTTTAGGATGAACTGTAAAGTGCCGGGGATGACATCGACTTTACAGCCCGTCAAAATGGATTTTAAATATGGCTCCTACTTCGGAGCGGCTCCTCCTGAGGCTTACGAAAGGTTAATCTGTGACTGCATGACAGGAGACAGCACGCTTTTTGCAAGAATTGATGAAGTCTTGGCCTCATGGCGACTTTTTTCCCCGGTATTAAAAAAATGGGAAACAGAAAAAGCAACAGATTTCCCGAATTATGCAGCCGGCACTTGGGGGCCGAAAGCCGCTGACGAACTTTTAATCCAAGACGGTTTTCATTGGAGACTCATATGACAATTATTGAAATTGAAGATATTAAGAACCAAACGCAAAATTCTACACAAAGTTATCTTTTTAATCTTATTGTTTATTCGACATGTAAAGCAAGAACGGCTGAACTAAAAACGATTTTAACCCGTATAACCGAAAAATTTCCTTGTCGTATTATCCAAATTGAAAAAATTTGTGAACCCAATACGGATGAAATTAAAGTTTCCCTTTCAAAGGAAAGATCAGGGAAAAATGGTCAAATTACATCCGATATTATTCAGATTTTTGTATCGGAAAGTCAAATGGAACGCGTTCCATTCATCATCTTACCAAACATTGTTGCCGATCTACCGGTCTATTTAATTTTTGGTGATGATCCAACCTCTGAAACAAAACTCCTTAAAAATATGCAATCTTTTTCAACTAAGTTGATCTTTAATGCAGCCTGGAGCGGTAGTCTTAAAGACTTTAGCAAGCGCATGAAACCATTTTTACAAAATTTAAAAATAGATTTCATGGATATTTCCTGGGCACTACTTAATGGTTGGAAAGAGCTTCTTGCCCAAGTGTTTGACACCCCTCTTAAAATCTCACACCTTCGAACATGTAAAAAAATCATCATCAACTACGCTTACGAAAAGCCAGAAGACTTGATCGAGGCAATTTATTTGACTGCCTTTATTGCTTCAAGAATGGGTTGGGAATTTAAGGCGCAAGAAATTCAACATCACCACAAACAAGCTCTTTGTTATCAATATCGAGGCCACGATATTAATGTTATTTTAGATCCGGTCTCTGATGCACAAGCAAAGGCAGGCTCGATCATTAATTTTGAACTTTTCGCAGAAAATGCGACAGTATATAAGCTAAACAGTCTGAAAAATTCATCAAAAGTGCTTTTACATATCTCTTCTGATGAAAAATGCGAAATACCTTGTACTTTTGCCCTTTCAGACATCAATCGAGGTAATGGTTTTTTAAGAGAAGTGTTTTATCAGAGTCCAGGACATCACTATGCTGAAACGTTAGAAATGATTTCAAAAGTTAACTTTAGAGATATAAAATGATAAATTCATACGATGAAAGACGGGATATAATTATCCTTAAAAATGAAAAAGAAGCAGTCGACTATTGTGTGGAACATTTTATATCCACTGCGAATAACGCTATTAACGATCATGGTTTTTTTAGTGTCGCATTGTCAGGGGGAAGCACTCCAAAAGCCATTTTTCAACTTTTAAGTGAAAAAGAAAATGCTAAAAAAGTGGATTTTACTAAAGTTTTCCTGTTTTGGAGTGATGAGCGAGCAGTTCCTTTAGATGATCCGTCAAGTAATTATAAAATGGCTATGGATGCGGGCCTTAAAATGCTTGTTCCTGAAGATCAGATTTTTCCGATGAACGGCATCGCAGATCTTGATTACAGCGCTCGTCAATATGAAGCTACATTAAATGAAATTATTCCAGATAATCGATTAGATTTATGCATGCTTGGCATGGGCGATGATGGACATACGGCCTCGCTTTTTCCTCACACTAAAGCTTTGAGTGTTAAAGATCGTTTAGTTGTTAAAAATGAAGTGCCTCAAAAACAATGTGAAAGGCTCACACTCACCTTTGATGCCATCAACGCTGCAAAACAGATTGTAATCTATGTTTTGGGAAAAGGAAAAGCTGAAATGGTAAAAACTGTTTTTGAAGACCCTCTTGAATCCCTAGAATTTCCTGTTCAGGCGGTGGGCAGTAAAGAAAGTAAAGCACTTTGGATTATGGATGCAGCGGCCGCAAACTTATTAGTTACTAAATCAGTATGATTTCATCTTCTGAAACCGTCGCATCATTTGAGGTTCAGAAGATTAATTCTTTTAAGAATTTTAAAAAAAGCGACATTCAAAGTTTTTTATTATATTTAAATTTACCGACTTTTAAAGCTTTCTCTTTGGTTTCTGAGGAATGGAATCGAGTAGCAACTTCCCCGCCTATGTTAAAAAGTTTGATTTATATTCACAAAACTTTCAACCCAAGAGATTGGCAAAAGTTTTATCCGTCTATTAAAATCGATCCCCAAGCTGAGATGTGCGCCTGGCATAAATTTCCGCTCTGCATCGGGAAATTATTTAACAGTGATTGCCCGATCATTCCTAACAAAAAATTTTATGAGACCCATTTTCCTATATGGATCCCTTCCGGTTTAAATCTCATCCAATTTGTTGAAGCTCTCAAAATAAATTTACCTTTCACACATCACGAAACCTCATCGGTTTGGACAAAAGGTTATGGATATAATATTTTCAAAGACGTCATAAAAACTTGCTCAAAGAACAAAACGGTTGTATCTAGATGGTTGTTTCTACTAAAAGTGGTTATACCTTCAAGCAAAGGAAAAAATTATTTAGAACAAAAAGAAATTTTACACCGCTTAAATTTCAATAAATTTACAACATATGTTTTTCCAAGCGTTATTGAAAGTGTTGTTTCAGTGGCTTCTCATTTTTTTAAGTTTAATAAGTACATTTTAGAAGATTGCCCTACAAGATGCATGGATGCCGTGCAACCAAGAGCATTTGTCGGATCAAAGGAAAAGTCCATTGTTTATGCGGTCGGTGGAATCAACGGATTTTTAGAGCTTACTGGAGTTGCACCCATCAGCACTATTGCTCAAAACTGCACTAAATAACTAATATAAATAATAGCATTTAAATTATATGTGGCTCACATTGATTTATTGAAAATAGCCGCTTCCACACGTGGTTTTTTTTGTTTACTTCAAAGGGGTGGGGTGGGATAATTAATGAAAAAAACGGAAATTTATGATTAGAAGCTTTGACTCTATCTCAGCAGCCATTTCTGCCATTGACCTAATCCCAAATGATATCAGGGGTGAAATTTTTTCACATTTAAAACCCCTCGAACTTCGAACTTTGTCTTGTGTTAGTGATCGGTTTAAGACAGATATTTATGAGCTGTTGAAGGCAAGCCTTTATGAAAATGAATTTTTTACGCCTCATGATTGGAAAAAATATTACCCAACATACACTGTTCCAATTACTGAATATAAATTGGCATGGAACACGTTACCCCTTAATATCTACAACATTTATAAAGGTAAAAAATTATCTGATATGCATGTAATCGTTTGGATTCCAAACGATTTAAGCGTTATTAAATTTATGGAACTTTTTGACGATCACGCATTCATTGAGAGTAAATATTCTTACCTTGTTTCAATAAATAAATATAAACTTGAAGTGTGCAAAAATGCGTTGGAACTTCTTGGAACCGTTGAAACAAAAAAATCACAATGGTTGATTATGTCAAAAACCATCATGGCTCAAAGCGGGTTTAAAACGTTTAAAGTGCAAAAAAAGATGATGAATCAAAAGACAAATGAGTTCATTCATTATCGTGTGCCGTCCATACTGGAAGTCATCGTTTCTGCTGCTTCCATGTTTTTAAAATCGAAAATTTATTTACCTTATAATACCATTACAAGATGCTATTCAAATAAGACAACCCAAATGCTTGTCGGATATTACACCTACAGCGTCCACTTGCCTTACCATGATTGCACACACCTAACAGTATTAAATGCCCCTCACTATAACTTCTTAAAGATTGGCTTATGCCCCGTTGGAAAATTCACCACCCATGAAGAGGAGTTATGATTCCTATAATTTCAGCAAAAGATAGCTGTAATTTTACAGAAAATTATAGCAAGATAGAGGCTGTTCAAAATTGGGTGAATGAGCAAAAATTAGCGGTGGCTCATTTAAAAGAAGCAAATTTATCTATTAATGATCTTTATGTTTGTCATATCAGCAACTTTTTCCCAAGAAACGGAGTCCTTCTACCAAGGAGTAATTATGAAAAATCGAAACATATGCCGGATGAGCTTCATTCTTTTGGTAAAAAAATGTTTTGTGTGATGAGATCGACGGTTCATTTTGCTTTAAATTCCGTTGCACTAGATCATAAAGACTTTAAAGCAGATAAGCAATTTTTGGTGATTGATAAGTTTAAAAATAGTAAAGATCAGTTTATAGCAGGTTATGCAGAAGATATTTTTTGTATTGGGCCCTATAAATTATCTCATGATGCTGTTATTATAATCCCTGAATTTTTAAAAGAAAGCATAGGGGTTAAGTCACAAATCAATGAGTTAAATAAAAAAATACAAATTAAATATTGCGATACAAATGTAAAAAATGCTGCGAAAAATTGGTTTAAAGAAAATGAAATTCCATTTTTTAAACCCGTTTCAAGTGATGCTGATATGCCTAATTATTATCATAAAATCGGTAAGGATCAATTTACATCAAGTCTTCATTTGATGAAGATCCACAATATAAGATTTTGTACTCATGATATTTCGCCAATGAAACAAATTGAAATCTTAGTTACTGACAGCGTTAAAGTTCATCTTCTACCAAAATTTAAAATCTCTTTTATAAATTCCTCTTATGAAGAAATTTTGCAACACTTTGTCAAAGTATAGCAAAGCGCTTTTTGTTAACGGGCTATTCCCTTTAAATTCTAATCAAAAATATTTTATTAAATCGTTTGAAAAAACGGTTTTGTTGGCTCTTCAAATATTACATGAAGCTAAATCCATTGAGTGGCTAAAAAGCAATATAGAGAGGGATGAAGAATTATTTACACATTATGATTCAGAAGTTGATTTCAATCGGAAGATTGAATCCCAAGTGACCACAAAATATTTGAGCGAGCTTACAAAGCTACCCTTTATAGCTTATCATAGACAGGGCTGTTACACCATTGCCGATGCTGCTTTACAAGTTGAAAATCATTTTGTGGCTGAAAAACTTCAACACAATTTTGAGGATCGATTTAAAACAAGCTTTATAGTGGAAACTCATGATGGAATCCCCTACGTTGTTTTAAAAGGGATAAATTTGACAGATATTGCAAATTGCATCTGGCACTAAAACCCTTATAATAAGGCAGACCTACGAGGCTGTCTTATTATTGTTCTTCTTAGCTTTCGACTCCCTACTTGCCTCGACAAAGTTTTATTACACAAAAGCAACACTTAAAATTGAATACTATTAAACCAACTAACTAATCAATAAATATTACTAACATTTAATTATGATGGTGTATTTAGCAATAAATGATATTTTAGGTTGCATGGAAATTCAATTATATTCTATTTTTCGGATTACATAAAGATTATGAAAAAAAATGGATTTTTTATAAAAACATGAGGAATACTTATATGTCATATAACGTACAAAATAATCCCCCTATCCAATATTCCTTAAGCAGTGATGAGTTTCAATCAAATGAGCAAACCCAAGTTCATATGATCATCATGCCTTTTCCACTCTATCAACAAATTGAAAGCCAGCAAATAGAGATGGAAAAACAAAAGGAAATCTTTTTTCAAAAAATTGAAACCATCAATTCACAGTGTTCTAAGATGATTGATTGTAACAATCTAATGATGCAGAAACTTAAAAATGAGCATGAAATTGTAGAAAAATTGACTTCGCGTTTAAACGCTGCAAATGCAACGCTTGGCGAATTAGAAATTAGCAATCAAAGGCTTAAAACAGTAGCAAAAGTTTTTTTTGCAATCACTGTTGGCTATTTTGCTTATTTAATAAAGGAAAAAAAATGAATGTTTCTTTCATAACTCCTTTACACGATCCATCTTCTCTAGTTTGTCGAACGCTTACATCTCAAGAAATAGAAAATCTGAACTTAGCCAAAAACCTTGTCCATAACAGCTTCTACAAACTTGATCAAATGAGTTATTCGCTTCAAAATCAAATAAGTACAAATATTTTTCAAAAAAAAAGCACAATACATTATGCGAATTTAGATTCACTACCTTATGATTGTTTGTTAAAAATCATTTTTCTTCTTGATGCTGAAGATATCTTCAATACCTTAAGAACAACTTGTAACTTAAATGCCTTGTCAAAAAATCCTTTACTATTGAAAAATCTTGTTAAACTGCAATGCCCCGAAATTTATAAAAGTTTCGATACTTTAATGCTGGATAGCTGGCCTCACTATAGTAACGCTGCATTTGCTTTAGGCAGAATTGAGCAGCGCATTGAAAACATTACTCATCTAGAAACCAAAATTGTAAAAACACAAAAAACTACAGTCTTTTTGATTGCAACTGTTCTTTGTATGCGTACACTATTTAACCTTTTAACTAGGAAATAAAAATGATCCCTTCAACAAACTATTCTAGAATCATATGGAAAAGAGTTGAGAAAAATCTTGAACTTGATCCCTGTCTCATTGAAAATCAAAAACTTTTGTCTCTGATGGCAGATCAAAGATTACAAAGTATTGAATTGATGGAAAGCATTCAGCTAAACACTGTGAAACTCGAAAACGAATTAAACCTACTTGAAATAAACATCAAACGGGCAGAAGACACTTTAAGTACTCCTTTAATGGGATTTTATCAGATGATGGAAAGTGTCGCTTCTATTTTTAAAAATACAATCTTCAAAAATTTCGGAATGGTTTACAATATTCAAAGACCTTACGCTTTTCAATGTCGACAGCTATTTTCTTACCCCATCTACAAACAAAACGAGTAATCCTCAATACATTTTTTAACTCAAAGTGGTACGTGTTCGATAAAACAGGCTATGACGATTGGGGACGGTTCTGGCATAACTGCATAACTTTTAATCAACTCCATGAGCATTACGCCCCTTAAACTCGATTAAAAAGTTATGCAGTTATGCCAGAACCGTCCCCCAATCGCTCAATCACTAAATTGGCGTAAGAAATTTTTGCTCCTGTTAATTAAGTGTTTGTGTTACTATGGTTTGTTAATGTTAGGAGAAAAATGCTTGTATTAGGAATTGAAAGCACCTGTGATGAAACTGCGGCAGCAATTGTTAAAGATGGTAAAGAAATTATTTCAAACGTGATTTCATCACAAATTGACTTGCATCGCGAATTTGGCGGTGTCGTCCCGGAGCTTGCCTGCAGACGCCATATTGACATCATGATCCCCGTCATTCAAGAAACTCTGGAAAATGCAAAACTTGAACTAAAAGATATCGATCTATTTGCAGTTTCAAAAGGCCCGGGGCTAATCGGTCCCTTGTTAATTGGCCTCAATACCGCCAAATCATTGGCTTTTTCTTTAAATAAACCCCTCATTGGCATTAATCATATTGAAGCACATCTTTATGCCGCCATTATGTCTTACGAAAAGCCAATTTCGTTTCCGGCCCTTGGGGTGGTTCTGTCCGGTGGTCACACAACGCTTGTCCTGATAAAAAGTCTTGGAAATTATCAACTCATCGGTGAAACCGTTGATGATGCTGTGGGTGAAGCTTTTGATAAAGTTGCTAGAATATTACATCTTCCCTACCCTGGTGGCCCTGAAATTGAGGCTCTTGCGCTTAAAGGAGATGCGAAAAAATATGCTTTTAAGGCCGGCGTTGTCAAAAAAAACCCCTATTCTTTTTCATTTAGCGGCTTAAAAACAGCTGTTTTATATGCTGTTCGCGGTCAAGATAATGCCCACTCAAAAGAAAAGCCAACTTTACAAGTAGCTTGTGATATTTCAGCTTCATTTCAACTTGCCGCTTTTACAGGAATTGTTGAAAAAACGTTAATTGCCGCATCTGAATTTAAATGCAGCCAAATTATTTTTGGTGGTGGCGTGACAAATAATCAATTTTTAAGAAAATTATTTACATCGACCAATCCAAATCTTGAATATGTATGGCCGGCACTTGGACTGTCCCTAGACAATGCTGCAATGGTTGCAGGCCTTGCCTATCACACATTTTTAGCAAAAGGATGTGGGGATTCGCTTAATCTAGAAGCTGAAACATCGATTCCTTTTTAATTTTTAATTGTGCAATTCTAAATTCTCTTGAGAAAATATCTTTTTTTATATATGATAGCTTCTTTAAACAAAGAATTTTATGGAGAACCATTCACATGGCTAGCAAACGCGAAAAAATTAAATTAAAAAGTTCAGAAAGTCACTTTTTTATTCATACAATGAAAAATAAAACTAACACACCGGATCGTTTAGTCTTAAGAAAATTTGATCCATTTGTTCGCAAGCACGTTGAATTTAAAGAAGCTAAATAGCTTTTAAAAAAATTAAGCTTCTTCTAAGGTGAGTTAAAATTAACTTTAGAAGAAGCTCTTTAAATCTAGGTATCCATGTTCGAATTATCTGTCGCTAGAAAATACCTCACACCTCGTTGGCGACAGCTCTCTGTCTCTATCATCAGTTTAATTTCCATTTTAGTTATTGCTCTCGTCGTCTGGTTAATCGTTGTCTTCTTTTCGGTGACTAATGGACTTGAAAAGGGCTGGGTTCAAAAACTCACCACACTAACAGCACCCGTTCGCATTACACCAAACGAAAATTACTATAACTCCTATTATTATTTAGTCGACGGTATCAGCCAAGATTCCAATTACGCCCAAAAAAGCATCAGAGAAAAACTCCAATCTCTTAACACAGATCCGTACGATGAATCAATGGATGAAACTTTCCCGAGCTTTTTTCCTCAACCTGTTTTAAATAGCGATGGTTCATTAAAAGACCTTGTTAAACAAGCTTATTTTGAAATTGAGCATTTAAATCAAGATAGTGAAATTCGAAATAGACTAAAATCGGATCAAATTATCGTCGATGATTTTGAAGTCACAACAAGTCAATTGCGCGTTAAACTTATTAGAAATATAAATAATACTCCAATGATAAGTTCGGTCACTCAAGCCACTTATTTGGGCTCTTTTAATAAAGAGAATCAAACGCTTGAAAAAACAATGATCCCCTTTTCAATGGAGGATCTTCAAAACCTAGTGCGCACGCATAACCTTAAGAATCAAAAGCTTGACGAATTGCCACTGACAAGTAAAAAATTTCAAAAAGATTTACAACAGTTTCTTTCCAAAGCTTCAAACCAGGATTTAAAAAAACTTGATTTTTTGAATATTCTAGGTAATAATCACGGCCAAGCTGATGCTGTTTTTCTTCCAAAGACCTTTAGGGATGCCGGTGTTTTAGTTGGCGATAAAACTGAAATTTCATATTACACTCCAACAATGAGTGCTGTCCAAGAACAAAAAATCCCAACTTTTGTTGCAGGATTTTATGATCCTGGCCTTATTCCTCTTGGCGGGAAATTTATTTTGACAGCCCCGGAAATTGTAAGCCTTGTCCGCACATCCCAAGCCCAAGAGCAAACACCCAACAGTAACGGAATTAACGTACGCTTTGACAATTTGGACAACGCTGATTTGGTTAAAGCCAAAATTCAAGCTGCATTTAACAAAGCAGGAATTGCCCCCTTCTTTAAAATTGAAACCTACAAAGAATTTGAATTTACAAAAGATATTTTGCAGCAGCTTCAAAGCGATAAGACTTTATTTACTTTGATTTCTACCATTATCATCATTGTGGCCTGCTCAAATATCATTTCGATGTTAATCATCATGGTCAATGACAAGAAAGTTGAAATTGGCATTTTACGATCTATGGGAACATCCTCTTTTAGCATTGCCACAATCTTTGGTCTTTGCGGGGTGGTTATGGGGGCGACAGGCAGCGCCATCGGAACATTTGCAGCTTATTTCACACTCAAAAATTTAAAAATCTTAATTGATTTTTTAAGCACCCTTCAAGGACATAACGCTTTTAACCCAATGTTTTATGGCGATACTTTGCCAAACGAAATAAGTTTTGAAGCGATGTTTTTTGTGATCTTTTCAACAGCTTTAATTTCAACGATTGCAGGGATTGTTCCGGCTGTTAAGGCAAGTATGCTTCATCCATCAGCAATTTTACGGGCGGAATAGGAAAATGGCTAAAGCGGTTCTTCAAGCAAAAAACATTATAAAATCTTTTTATTACCCGACAAAAATTTCGATTCTTGACAACTTGGAATTAACTGTACAACGCGGTGAAACTGTTGCCATTAAAGGAAGAAGTGGTGAGGGTAAAAGCACTTTATTGCAAATTCTTGGAACTTTAGATACGCCTTGCAGTGGACAACTTAACATACTTGACAAATCCGTTACTTTCTTTAACAAAAGCAAAATACGAAATAATTCCCTTGGCTTTATATTTCAATCCTTTCACCTGCTCGATGATTATACGGCTCTTGAAAATGTTTTAATGCCGGCAAAGATTGGCAGAAAATCGATTGCTCTAAAAAGCGAGGCTTATAAAAGGGCGTTAGAGCTGCTTGATGCTGTCGGTTTAAAGGATCGTGCCCATTTCAGCACAAAGCTACTTTCTGGTGGTGAAAAGCAGCGTGTCTCAATTGCAAGAGCCTTATGTAACGATCCAGCGATTATTCTTGCCGATGAGCCCTCAGGAAACCTCGATAAAGAAACAGCGTCTGTCATTCATGATTTATTGATTCGTTTTGCAAAAGAGCATAATAAGTCTTTAATCGTTGTCACTCACGATGACAACCTCGCTAACCTTACCGATACGATCTACCATCTCAACAACGGAAAGCTCACCAAATAAGAAGACCTTTGTAAATTCTTTAGCTCTCTGATTTTTTTAAAACGAAGACTTAGAAGGGCGTTGTGAATTCTTGGGATTCTATTTTTTTTCAATATAAATCTTCCTTGTTTTTATTTTAAAAAAATTAAAAACTTCATGAATTCCTAACGGTCTTCTAAGTCTTCTAAGTCTTCGTGTTAAAAAAAATCAGAAACTTATGAATTCCTAACGGTCTTCTAAGTCTTCGTGTTAAAAAAATCAGAAACTTTATGAATTCCTAGCGGTCTTCGTGGTAAAAAGCTAAGGATTGACAATATAAATCTATTATAACATATTAAAAATAATAGGGGTTAATGATGAATAAATACGTTTCCACTCTGCTTTATTATTTAGGTGCCACAGGAATATTAGGCGGATTTATTCTATCAATTATATCTTATATAAGAATTTGTACAACAGAATGTGGTGGAGCGCACAATTACACGCTTTGCGGTGTAAGCTTTGAATGTTTTGGGCTAATCTTTTTTCCGGTACTTGGGCTTTTGCACTATTATTCGCACGGGAGTAGGCTTGCAGGTTTTACTGCAGCGCTTCTTGTAGCAGCGGCCGTTGGTGCTGAAATCGATTTTATTTTGCTGCAAAAGTATGAGATTAAAAGCTACTGCCCTGTTTGTTTAGCAATAGCTGGTTGCATTGGCTTAATAGGGTTGACTTACTTGATTGGCTATTTAATAGAGCTTAAAGGATTTTTAAGAGAAAATAGAAGGAGCGATATCATGAAAAGTATACAAAAAGCCTTTTTAACACTGTCATTTATGTTATTCGGTTTTATCTTTGCATTTGTTGGCGTCGTTAAAACAAACCCGCTTGTAGCAGCAGAAGAAGCCATCAAAGAAAAGATTGCCCTTGGAAACCTCAATAGCCCGGTTGAAGTTTACTTTTTTAGCGATTGGAAGTGCCCGGCTTGCCGTACAGTAGAACCAACGATGGACAAAATCGCTCCGAAAATTATGGAGAAAGCTCGTCTTGTTTTTGTTGACACCATCGTTCATACGGAAACATTAAATTTCATTCCATATAATTTGTCTTTCTTGATCAATAATAAAGCAAATTATTTGCAACTACGTGCTGCTTTAACCGAAATTTCAAAGACAAACGGCAATCCGACCGATGAGCAAGTTGAAAAAGCAATTGCTCCTTTAAACGCTAAGTACAACCATATAAATTATGCCGATGTTGCCGTTGGAATTAAATATTTTAAACACTTGGTTAAAGAACATGATATTGAAGCTACGCCGACAATGGTAATTATGAATCGCAAGAATAAGAAAAGCAAAAAGCTAATGGGAAGTGAAATCAACGAAACCAATGTGATGCAAGCAATCGACGAAATGCAAAAATAAAAATAATCATTTGGAGGTAATATGGAAAAATCATTAAAGGGCTTAAGAGTAGCCATATTAATTGCCGACGGTTTTGAGCAAAGCGAAATGGAAGATCCAAGAAAGGCCTTAACTGATGCCGGTGCTGAAACGATGATAGTTTCACCAGCACAGGGTAAAGTCAAAGGGTGGAAAAGTAAAACTTGGGGAGATGAGTTTCCGGTAGACTTGAAACTTGGACAAGCTAATCCCGAAGATTTTGATGCGCTCTTGTTACCGGGTGGGCTGATCAATCCTGACAAATTACGCCTCGAGACAAAAGCGATTGATTTTGTAAAAAGCTTTGTAAAAGCTAAAAAACCAATTGCTGCCATTTGCCATGCTCCATGGATCCTCATTAATGCAGAAGGCGTTAAAGGAAAAAACATAACTTCCTACGATTCTATTAAGATCGATTTGATCAATGCCGGTGCAAAATGGGTGGATAAAGAAGTTGTAGTCGATGAAAACATCGTCACAAGCCGTAAACCCGACGACATCCCAGCCTTTAATAAAGCAATGATCACCCTCTTTGGCCAGACCAAATGACTATAACAACTTCTCAATAGGATTTTATACGAAAACCTATTGATCCAAGTATGGTAAGTTACACTAATTAAGTAACTTTGCTAATTTGGAGTGCTATGCCCTGGCAAGAGCTTTGTAGCTCAAATCGACCTTGGCGATTTGTAAACTCGATTTATCAAGCTTGAGCTTTAAGCCAAAAATCGACTTTGTCGATTAGCAGCCCGCCCAAGTCGGGCTGAAAACAAAGCTCTTACCAGGGCACAGCACTCCAAATTAGCAAATTTTACCAAAAGGTGACCTTAAAGATCATGGTGGAAAGGGGTGCTAGGTTGATCTTGATCGCTCGGGCAATGAAATTCTGATCGCAGTCAATGTGTGGATAAGTATTCATTTTTCCGGATCCGGAATATTTTTCATGGTCGCTATTAAAAATTTCTTCTATGGATGCAACATTAGAAAGTTTTATTACATAATCATCCTTAAATTCCGGCGTGAAATGATGCACACAAAGAACAACCCCCTCTTGACCTTTTCTTAAATAGCTGATAACACTATTTTTATGATCTAAAAAATCCACCCATTCAAAGCCTTGGTGGTCAAAATCTTTTTCCCAAAGGCATCTCAAATTTAAATAGAGATGATTTAAATCTTTTATCATTGTCTGAACGCTATGGTGCATCGGATATTTTAGTAAAAACCATTGCAGTTCATCCTTGCAAGACCATTCATCAAATTGGGCAATTTCCCCTCCCATAAAAATCAATTTTTTCCCTGGCTGGCAGATCATATAACTGTAGAGTAACCGTAAATTGGCAAACTTTTGCCAAAGATCGCCCGGCATTTTACCAATTAAACTCTTTTTGCAATGAACCACCTCATCATGTGATAGGGCTAAGGAAAAGCGCTCAGAAAAAGCGTAAAGTAGTCCGAAAGTAAGATCTTGATGATGGTGATGGCGGTAGTACATGTCTTTTGAAAAATAACGAAGCGTGTCATTCATCCAGCCTAAATTCCATTTCTGATCAAACCCCAACCCATCACTTGCGGTTATCTTTGGAAATGAGGTGGATTCTTCGGCGATCATGAGGACGCCCGGAAACTTTTGATGTACAATGGAATTTAAATGTTTAAAAAATTGAATGGCCTCTAAATTTATATTTCCCCCAAATTTATTGGGAATATACTCGCCCTCTTTTCTGCCATAATCTAGGTAAAGCATGGAGGCTACGGCATCAACCCTTAAGGCATCGATATGCATCACTTCAAATAAAAACAGAGCATTGGCAATTAAGAAGTTAGAAACCTCGTTACGACCGTAGTTAAAAATAAAGGTTTTCCAATCGGGATGAAAGCCTTGTCGCTTGTCTTCATGTTCATAAAGGGCCGTTCCATCAAATCTACCAAGAGAGAATTCATCTGTTGGAAAATGTGCCGGTACCCAGTCCAATATGATGCCAATCTGATGCTTGTGCAGGTAATTGACAAACCATTGAAAATCTTCTGGTGTGCCAAAACGGCTTGTTATTGCATAATAGCCCGTAACCTGATAACCCCATGATTCATCCAAAGGATGTTCCTGAATAGGCATGAGCTCTACGTGAGTAAAATTCATCTGCTTACAATAATCTGTAAGCTCTACGGCAATTTGTCGGTAATTTAAGAATGAATAATGGTCCTTTTTCCAGGACCCCAAATGAAGTTCATAAACAAGCTGGGGTTTGGCATCATCCTTAGTTTGCATGCGCTGCTTGATCCATTCGTCATCATCAAATTCAAATTTATGAGGATCAAAAACAATGGATGCGGTAGATGGTCTTACTTCTGAATAAAAGGCATAAGGATCGGCTTTAAATTGAGTTTTTTTGTCAGCTGCTTGAATCTTGAATTTATATTTTTCGCCCTCAACAATACCCGGCACAAAAAGCTCGAAAATTCCTGAATGGCCCAAAGCTCGCATCGGATTTATTTTACCATCAAAATAATTAAAATCTGCAACTAATGAAACCCGTGTGGCCCCAGGGGCCCATACAGCAAAGTTAACACCTTGAATTCCCTGGTGAATCATAGGGTGAGCCCCAAGGCGCTCATATATAGTGTAGTGAACACCTTGGCTAAATAAATATTGATCAAGCTCACTTATAAAAGGCAAAAAGACATAAGGATCATGAGCTAAAAGAGCATTAGGATGATAAATGCGATAATCAAAGTAAGTAATAATGCTTTCAGGATAATATTCAAAAATTCCTTTTGGATGAATCAATTTTGCTTCAACGATTTCCCCAAGAACTTCCAAGTAAAGTGTTTTAGCCTTTGGAAAAAAAAGGCGAATGAGTTGTTTGCCGTTTTCGGTATGCAGCCCTAAAAAAGTATGGGGATCGTGTTCTTCCCCATTAATTAAGCGCATCATCTGATTCTTCGAATTCATATACTATACCTTTTTTTACACCGAGATAAAAATTACATACTCTATTATATACTGGTTCCACTTCAATCTGAAAATTTTTAGACTATTAAAATCTACTTATAGAACTTTTATGGTTTTTTTCAGGATATACAGGATCGCTAAAGCGGCAGGATATTATCAATCTCTAATATATCCTAGAGGGTAATAGTATCCTGCCGCTTTAGCGATCCTGTAGATCCTGAAAAAATCGAAGATGTTATATTTACTAAAGAATAAAAATAACTCTTTGAACTCCGAAAGTATATTTTTCTTTGCGCCTTAGTGTCTTTGCGTTAAAAAAGGCCTCCTAGAGGTTATTTTTGGAAGCAATCGAAGTAGTAGGTATTGCCCTTCTCCACAACTATCGGCTTAGCCGCCTCGCATTGCACATTTAATGTACCGGCTTCATTCCTTAATCTAAAACGTTTAATCTCTTTCTGAAATGCCACTTCGATGACATCACTCTTTTCTGCAATCAGAATCATACGTCTAATGATCTTTTTACTCCATTCTAAACTAACAAGGGCAACATTATCACATTTAAAGTGAGTTAAGCGACCTGAATGAAAGGGTACGGGTAGGGCCGGTAGAACGGTTAAAGTTTTCTGATTGTAAGTTGCAAATAGCGAACGTATAAGCTTTGCACCATAAGATAAAAGAATAAGTGGCGATGATGCCGGATTGACTTTTGGTAAAATTAGTCCCTGATGCTGTTCATCGTTAAGCGAAGGGCTCATTATTCCATGAAATCCTGCTTCAAAAAGAATCTCAAAAGGCTTTAAAATCTCGTTTCGATCTGCTAATTTAATGGCCTCTTCACAATTTTTTAGAATTGAGGCAACTCCCGTAAAGTCGGACGGTTTGAATTCAGATGCTTCCTGTTCACACATTTCGCCTAATCTTAACCAAACAGGAAAAATTTCTATTAAATTTTTGCGTCTTTTAACAAGCGTCCAATCTTGTGATTTATGACTTCCAAGGCATAATCTGTCAAATCCCCTATTTGAATAGAGGGCTTGATTAGAGTATACATCTTTAACAATAAATAACTTGCACTTGTCACTTTTTGTAACTTTAAACTCTGAAGAATTTAAATTAAATTTAATCGTTTGGTTTAAGGCTTTTTCGGTATGAATCATGATGCCTTGGGCTTTTTCAACCGCTGTAATGCTGTAACGAAAGTAGCCTTTAATTCCTTTACCAAAAACTAAAACATTCCCCTTTTCCAGATTTAACTGAACTGTAAAATCATCTACCGGCCCTTCAATTTCGACGCTAATTTCAGCCAAAATTGTCTTAGCGCTTGAGGTCAGATCAAAAAGAAAAATTTTTGAAGGGAAAATTTGTAAAGAATAGGTTGATCCCGGAAGTGGGCAACTAACCCCTGCTGTTTTTTCGAAAGGTTTAAGCCTCGTCGTGATGGCGATATGCATGTATAATCCTTAATTCAAGCGTATTTTTTTGTGGGTAATTTTAATTAATATCTTTAAGAAGGAGGTCCCTTGCCACAATTGCTTGATTCTTGAGGTCTTGAAAAATCAACTCATCGTTTGAATATTCAATTGCAAGATTTAATGCTGAAAGAGAGCTTTCTTTGTCATGAACGGCATACAAACATTTGGCAAGATAAAAATAGGGAACAGGGCTATCGAGCTTTGAAATGGCGGCCATTTCGTAAGCATCAATTGCAGCTTCATACTGGTGAAGAAGTTGGGTTGACATTCCAAGCCCAAGCCAATAATCATGATTTGCTGAATCCAATGTGATCAAGAATAAAAAAGCATCAGCCGCATCAGCGTATTTATGCTCTTCGAAAAGTTTGAAGGCGGCCTGATAAAATTTGGCACAAGTCTCTTGTTTGAAATCTATCAATTCAAAAACTGACTTTCCGCTTTCCAAATTTTGTTTTAGATTTTTTTTATCTTTCAAATTTTCTTTTGCTTTATTTGAAAGCATATATTCCTCAGTATCCTCATCCATAATCAAAAAGATAATATTTTACTCATAGATTGTCAAAGGAAATGAAAATTAAATCTTGACCGTATCATTTTTTAAGTTATACTTATGCTTAAACTGCTAATATGAGGTTTTATCAAGATGATCGATGCAATGAAATCAATTTCCGATGCAATGAAAAAAATTCCTTATGAAATTTATGATTTAGTATCAAATCCAAATACAACAACCGATATAAACAATAGCTTAATGCTGACAATAACTACTGTTGCAAGTGCTGCAATTGCGATCGGAGTTTATGCTATCTCAACTAATCTTTGCCCTTATATTCTTGCAATCAGCTTGGTAACGGGTATGGCTTTTCCTACATTCTTCATGGAAAAAACTTGCCAGGTTTGGGCAACGGTTTATCAGACGAAAAATTTGGTTGAGCCTGCAAACCTTAATGATAAAACATTACCGAAAATAGCCTTCATGGTTAAAAACATCTTTAATCGCTTAAAGCCTATAATTATCACAGGCACCATCGGCTTTTTTGCTCTACCCGTTACGGCTCAAATTTGTACTGTACTTGTGGGATTAAGACTTGGAAGTTGTATTGGAATGAAGGCGGATCTAAGTCCAGAACGAGTTGCATATCAACCTTTGTATCAGGCGTAAGTGCTAAAATGAAAACAGGTGACCGAATGGCCACCTGCTTAAAATTATATTATACTAAATTATCTGCAAACCGGAGCACAAGCATCAGCTTTTGGAGCACAGTTATGTTTCCAATAATATTTTGGAACTAACTTACATTTTTGCTCGCAAACCCATTTTTTGCAAGTTTTGCAATCATCTACTTCATAACATTCTTTGACGTAGCGGCATGCACTTTCTTTGTATTTTTCTGGTACCATACGGCATTTTTCAACTTGATAGTATTGTGGTACATAACGGCATGCAGTTACGTTGTATTTTTCTGGTACCATACGGCACTTTTCAACTTCATAGTATTGTGGCACAGAACGCACGCATTGTTTTTTGCAAGGGATCTTTTCCTCCATGCATTTCCAATCATTATAGTAGCAAGGCTCTTGACGGCACATTAACTGATAGTTTTCGTCACATGGCTGATCAGATGGCACACAGCAGGCACCATCAGTAGTTTGTTGAGAATAAGCATTTTGTGAAACGATGAGACCAAAAAAGATGGCACTTAGTTGGATAAACTTTTTCATAGCACTCTCCTTGCCGGAACATTTTTTAAAATAAGATTTATTGAATACGGCATTCAAAAATCTTAAGCTTTCTACTTAATGTTGGTGGGCGGTTCCGGAAAAACTGACCACCTAAGTAAATAAACATCTAAACCTCAATATGACCTTTTTTTTTTTTTTGACAAGAGATAATTTAAAAAACACACTTAAATCTTTTATTTTCATAGTTTTAAACTACTCATTCTAAATTTTAATAGGAAATATCATTACATCCTAGTAATGTTACATTTGATTAACTTATAGGACTAAAACAATGTTAACATTACAAGATATACAAAAGAGTTTAGGAAAAGAGGACGAATCCCTCTTGGCACATGTGTGCACTAAGATTCCAAAAGATAAACTCTACCTTCCAAGCAGTCATTGGCTTGAAGATGTGCACACATATAGCGATAGATCCATTCCTGTACTAAATAATTTAAACAGACTTTTCATGTCAGGTAGATTAAGCGGGACCGGGTATCTTTCTATTTTGCCTGTTGATCAGGGGGTTGAACATTCTGCAGGTGCATCTTTTGCACCAAACCCCGATTATTTTGACCCGGAAAACATTATTAAACTAGCAATTGAAGGCGGCTGTAATGCTGTTGCCTCAACACTTGGCGTTTTAGGAAATGTAGCCCGTAAATATGCTCATAAAATTCCGTTTATCATGAAACTCAATCATAACGAATTACTCACTTACCCCAATCATTACGATCAAATAGCTTTTGCCAATGTGAAACAAGCGTATGACATGGGAGCTTGTGCAGTCGGTGCAACCATCTATTTTGGATCAGAAGAAAGTACCAGACAAATCAGCGAAATAAGTGAGGCTTTTTCAAAAGCACATGAACTTGGAATGGGAACTATTTTATGGTGCTACCTTAGAAATTCCGCCTTTAAAGTAGGCGATATCGACTACCATGAAAGTGCAGATTTAACAGGTCAGGCCAATCATCTCGGTGCAACACTTGGCGCTGACATTATTAAACAGAAAATGCCGACTAATAATGGGGGTTATAAAGCTTTAAATCAGGGGGGGAAAAGTTATGGTAAATTCAACGAAAAAATGTACACAGATCTTTCCAGCCTCAATCCGATTGATTTATGCAGATATCAAGTGTTAAACAATTATTCAGGGCGTCTCGGTCTGATAAATTCAGGTGGAGCCTCAGGAAAAAGCGATTTGGCAGATTCCATTCGTTTGGCAGTCATTAATAAGCGCGCGGGTGGAATGGGATTAATCAGTGGAAGAAAAACATTTCAATGCCCACTAAAGGAAGGCGTTGCCATTTTTCATGCAATCCAAGATGTTTACCTCAATAAAGATGTCACGATCGCTTAAGCTCTTTTACCACAAAGAGCCGAGAAGAAGCGCAGCTTTGCTGCGCTTCTTCTCGGTAAAAAATATAAATATGACGGTATAAGTAAATATGACGGTATAATATGGTTCTACTTTTGGTTAAAAATAAATGACTTCAAATGTTTTTTGCTAGAAGCTAAACTCTTCGCCATCTTCTTGGTAAAATGGGCAATTGCTTAAGTTTTTCTTTTTTTTACTATCTTTAATTGATTACACATGCTATCATCACTGTTTTACACTTAACAAAAGTTAATTAATTATGAATTTTAAAGATTTAGATTTGAATGAAGGGATCATAAAGGCTGTTGAGGAGTTAGGCTTTACAGAAGCTACACCTATACAAGCAGAAGCGATTCCAATGATTCTAAGCGGTTGCGATTTACGCGCTTCTGCACAAACAGGAACAGGAAAAACTGCTGCCTTTATTTTGCCTGCATTGCAAAAGCTAAGCGTGGCACCCACTGTAAAATCTCAAGGCCCGCGTATCCTAATTTTAGTTCCAACTCGCGAACTTGCAATGCAAGTTGCCGCTGAAGCAGTTAAATTTAGTAAGCATCTAGCACGCGTTAAAACAGTTTGTATTTATGGCGGAGCGCCTTATCCTATTCAAAACCGTGACTTGTCTCGTCCGTTTGAAATTTTAGTGGCAACACCCGGTCGCTTAATTGACCATATGGAAAGAGGACGTATCGATTTTTCAAGACTTGAAATGTTGATTCTTGATGAAGCAGATAGAATGTTAGACATGGGCTTCATTGAACCTGTTGAACAAATTGCAAAAGCAACACCAAAGACACGCCAAACACTTATGTTTTCTGCGACGCTTAAAGGATCTGTGTTAGAGCTTTCTAACCGTCTTTTAACAAAACCAAAAGAAATCAATGTCGCTCACGATATGCAAAAAACAGAAAATATCGAAGAGCGTCTTCTTCTTGTTGACAACCTAAACCATAAACATCGTTTATTAGAAGAGTTGCTTGTTGGTCCGGAAACTAACCAAACAATCGTCTTCACTTCAACAAAAAGAAATGCAGATCTTTTAGTCGATATGCTTTTAGATATTGGACATCGTGCAGCTCCTCTTCATGGCGATATGAATCAGCGTCAAAGAAGCCGTACAATTGAATCTTTAAGAAAAGGAACCGTTCGGGTTCTAGTTGCAACTGATGTTGCTGCACGTGGTATTGATGTTTTATCAATTACACATGTCATTAACTTTGATCTACCGCAAACAGCAGAAGATTACGTTCATAGAATTGGAAGAACAGGAAGAGCCGGCCAAACAGGTATCGCTATTTCATTCGCTTCTCAAAAAGAAACGCATCTTGTACGTAACATCGAACGTTTTACATCTAGAAAACTAACTGTACATACAGTTCCTGGTATGGAGCCTCAAGCGCGTGAACAAAGACCAAGAGAGTCTCAGTTCAGAAATAATGGTCCAAGAAGAACATCAACTTCTAATCAAAGACCAAATAATGGACCGAACAAAAGATCAAACGCTTATAGCCCTGCCGGTTCAAGACCAAGAAGCGGTTACTAGACAAAAAATTAAGTTTACTATAAGTTAACTAAGATTAAAACTTGGCTTCTTTCAAAAGAAGCCAAGTTTTTTTTTGCTTTTGGATTGCGGTGACTCGTCACCGCAATCCAAAAAAACTTAATGTTTATTTGCCAAAAACTCTAGGATAAGATCGCGGGTTTTTTCAAGATTTTCTTCGCGATGTGCCATCGAGACAAACCAGGCTTCCATTTGAAGGGGCGGAACATAAACCCCATTCCTAAACATAAAACTAAAGAACTGTTTATATTGTAAGGCATTAAGCTTAGAAGCCTCTTCCACATTATTAACCTTTTTTAAACCAAAAAAGAGTGTAAACATTGAACCTGCTTGCTGAATACACGCATCAAGGTCATGCGTTTTTATATATTCAATGACAGGTTTCGTAATGATATTTGTTTTCCTTTCCAACTCTTCATAAACTTTTGGTTTTTCTAAAAGCTCAAGCGCTTTTAAGCCGGCCTCCATTGCTACAGGATTGCCGGAAAGTGTTCCTGCCTGATAAACAGACCCTAAAGGAGCAAGACAATTCATAACCTCGGCTCGCCCGCCAAAAGCTGCTGCCGGAAATCCACCGCCAATAATTTTTGCAAAACATGTTAAGTCAGGAATTATACCATAAAGGCTTTGAGCGCCTCCAAGAGCTACCCTAAAACCTGTCATGACCTCATCAAAAATAAGCAATGCCCCTATTCTTCTTGTTTCTTTAACAAGCATTTGAATAAATTCATGTGAGGCTGGTACAAGCCCCATATTGCCCGCAATCGGCTCCAATATAACTGCGGCAATTTGATTTTGATATTTTAAGTCTTTGAAAATTTCAAGACAGGCTTGCACGTCATTGTATGGCAAACAAATTGTCTGTTTAACAATGTCGTCAGGAATTCCCGCAGATGATGAAGCATTCAAGAAAGAGACACCGGAGCCTGCTTTGACAAGAAAAAAATCTGCATGCCCATGATAATTCCCCGAAAATTTTACGATCAAATTTTTTCCTGTAAAGCCTCTTGCCAGCCGAACAGCACTCATTGTGGCTTCAGTTCCTGTTGAAACAAAACGGATCTTTTCAATCGATGGAATTAAATCCACAATTTTTCGTGCCATTTTTTCTTCAATGGGTGTCGTCATGCCAAATGTTGTGCCTTTTTCCATTCTGTATTTGGCAGCATTTAAAATTTCAGGGTGTGCCGCTCCATGAATGAGAGCGCCCCACGATCCGCAGTAATCGATGTAGGCGTTACCATCGACATCAATGATTTGATCCTCATATGCATGATCTGCAACAATCGGAAATTCTTCAAGGCCGGAAATTGCCCTGACCGGTGAATTTACGCCACCAGGAATCACTTCGCAAAGTTTTTGATAGGTTGCTCTACTTTTCAATCTCATAATAAACCTTGAAGTTAAATTGCTTTAGAGAATAAAGCGATCATCATCTAATGTCAATATTGCTTTTTTACAAACTTTAAAAAATTCATATTCTGACGGGTGATGTATCTTTTTTATAAATAGAGGCTCTTTGTAAGCCAAGGAATGCAATAATGCTTTTTTTCTTTTCTTATTTGTTATAAACTAATAGATTCCAATTTGAGTTAGAGAAGTTGCTATTTTGCAGCTTAAAAAATATTAAAAAGCGACTAAAAATTGAAAATGATGAATTCGAAAATTACACAATCTATTGCAGCAGTTGGTGATTACGTCACTTTAATTTTTTCTGTTTTATTGGTGATCATTAAAAAACCCCCTCAATGGTCCCTTATCAGGGATCAAATGTTTGAAGTGGGAGTTTTATCACTTCCTGTTGTTGCCGTTACAGGCTTTTCTACAGGAATGGTACTTGCTGCCCAAGCCTACTTTCAACTATCTGATAAAGGTCTTGCAAGTGCTACAGGCCTTATGGTGACAAAAGCTATGCTTGTTGAACTCGGGCCTGTATTAACAGCCTTTATGGTGACAGGAAGAGTCGGAGCTGCAATGTGCGCCCAGCTTGGCACGATGAAAGTTACAGAACAAATTGATGCACTCAAATCGATGGCAGTGAATCCTTCGCGCTATTTAGTGGCCCCAAGATTTATTGCCGGAACAATTACACTTCCGCTTCTAACTGTTTTCAGCTGTATCATGGGTATAATCGGGGGTTATTGTGTTGCCGTTTTTTATTATGGCATGAGTTCAAATAGCTTCATAGACCCACTACCGGTCCACATTCGTATTTTTGATTTTTTTAGTGGAATGGCAAAAGCTTTCATTTTTGGAATCATTATCATTACAATCTCATGCTACCGCGGGATGACAACAAGCGGCGGGGCGGCAGGGGTCGGACGCGCTACGACAAATAGCGTTGTGATTTGTTATTCCGTTATTTTAATTACGAATTTCATAATGACAATTGCTCTTAACAGCTCTTATCAATATATAGAAGACCTAACAAATCATTTTTTTAACTTTGTCGATTTTAGGTTTTAAGTTTATGGAAGAGCGCGTAAAAAAAATTATTGTTCATGATGTATGGAAAAGTTTCGGAGATGTCCATGTATTAAAAGGCTTAAATCTAGATATTTATGAGGGTGAGACTTTAGTCATACTTGGAAGAAGCGGTGTTGGCAAAAGCGTACTTCTTCGCCAAATTATGGGAATCGAAAAACCTGATAAAGGCTATATTGAAGTTTCGGGAAAGAGAATTTCGAGCATGAATGAAAATCAAGTTTATAAATCCATTTTAGATATGGGAATGCTTTTTCAAGGAGCTGCACTTTTTGATTCGATGACTGTCTTTGAAAATACGGCATTTCATTTAAGGCAGCATGGAGAATCGATTCCTGAAGCTAAGATTAAGGAACGGGTTGAAAATGCCCTTTCCATGGTGGGATTGGAAGGGACCGGAAATAAAATGCCGTCTGATTTATCCGGTGGTATGCGAAAACGCGCAGGTCTTGCACGACTCATCGTTTATAATCCAACAGTTATTTTGTATGATGAACCCACAACAGGACTTGATCCAATTACAGCTGCTCAAATCAATGACCTGATAATCCAAACACAAAAAGAGTTAAAATCGACAAGTATTGTTGTCACGCATGACATACGCACTGCAATGACTGTCGGTGATCGCCTTGCTTTTCATCATAATGGAAAGATTATTCAAATTGCCCCGAAAAAAGAATTTTTGAAGATCGAAGATGATCTACTTCATCAATTTTTTGAAAATGCCACTTTAAGTTACGAGTATATGGAGAAAGAAAAGAATGATTGACCAAGCAAAAAATTTTATGATCGGGCTATTTGTTATTGCAGCCATTTTAATCGTCATTTTTATTTTACTGTTTTTGCATCCCTCAATTGGCGATGAAAAGGTGGTTTTACGCGTACGTTTTGCTGATATCGATAAAGTTACAGTCGGCACACGAGTTACCTTTGCAGGTATGCCGATCGGTGAAGTCTTTTCGATCAAAGAAGTAGAAAATGTGGAAGAAAACCGCATCGGAAGAGACGGTCGAGTGTATGTGTATGAACTGATTTTAAGAGTAGATTCAAGCATTAACGTCTTCAATACTGATGAAATTGCCTCTAAAACTTCGGGTCTTCTTGGCGAAAAATCTGTTGTAATCACTCCCCTTCCAAAACAACCCGGAATTACTGCCCCTGTTACAAAAACAGATATTCTTTATGCCAATGAAACAGGCGGTGTTGACGATGCTGTAAAAGAAGTGAGAATGGTAAGTGAAAAACTTGGAATAGCCCTAGATGCAATAACAGAAACATTTAGTAGCATCAATAATGAAAAATTATTTGATAAATTAAGTAGTACGGCCGACAACTTGCAAAGCATTACTGCCGCTTTAAATAAACCGGACCAATGGTCTGAAATGTTAGAAAACCTCCACCTTCTTTCAGAAAAAATGAACGCTTCTTGGAGAACTGTCGATCTATCTTTAAAAAATGTTGCAAGAGCCACTGCTAATGCTCGCGACTTTACTAAAGATAGTGCGCAAATCATTGCAGATGTTAAAGCAGGAGATGGAACAATCGGCAGTCTTTTAAGAAAAGATGATTTATACCTTAAAATTAATGCCCTGTTAAGTAAAGCCGAAGTTACCTTAAATGATATTGATCACTATGGATTGCTTTACCACACAGATAAGGGCTGGCAGCGCCTTCGTGCCCGCCGCATGAATCTTTTATACAAACTTCAAACCCCTCAGGAATTCCGTAACTTCTTTAACGATGAAGTTGACCAAATTTCCACATCACTATCACGTGTTAACATAGCATTAGAAGAATCAACTTCTAACTATTACCCTTGCGGTCTCATGCAAAATGGGGATTTTACAAAAGTATTTGCTGAGTTGCTATCTCGTGTTAAAGGGCTTGAAGAAAACCTGCAACTCTACAACCGTCAGATTGGCGATGAATCATGTAAATTGACAGAAATCAACATCACAGAATGCAAGGAATAAAAACATGGAAAATATGCCTTACTCGCAAATTCAAAAAGGAACGTTTCTTGTGGCAACGCCGGACATTGAAGGCAGCATTTTTTTTAGAAGTGTTCTTTTAATCTGTGAACATAACGAGAATGGATCTTTTGGCTTGGTCATCAATAAAAGCATAGAGCTTGAATTGCCAGAAGAAGTTTTGAATATGAAAAACCTTGAAAATCCACAAGTTAGAATCCTTTCCGGTGGACCTATTCAAACAAATCAGATGATGCTTTTGCACACTTCAGATACCATTTCAAAGCAAACTTTAAAGATTTGCGAAGATGTTTATTTGGGTGGAGATTTAACGTTTTTGCAAGAATCTCTAACCGACAAGTCAGGTCCTCAAGTGAACCTATGTTTTGGTTATTCAGGATGGGGTGCAACCCAACTTGAAAGAGAATTTCTAGATGGCCACTGGTTTATATACCCCGCCTCAAAGCAGCTCATCTTCGATACTCCAATCGATAAGCTCTGGCAGACGATTTTAAGGGAAATGGGTGGGAAATATTCGTCCCTTTCGATGATCCCGGAAGATTTGTCGCTGAATTAGACATGAAAAAAGGAATTTCAAAGGTATCTCATGCATTTGTTTGGGGACGGTTTTCTTATAAGTGCAATAACTTGTAAGAGAACTGTCCCTTGATTCTTTTTAAAACTATTAATAAGAGACGCTAGAAGGTTTCTCTAAATTTTGGTTCATCGCGCAAATGAGTACCTGTTCGATTAAGATTAACTCCAAAATAAGATATCTGAATTTAATAAGTAGAATTAAAATTATTATTAATTTTAATTCTACTTATGTGAAAATGTCTCAAT
>Ga0105045_10000319_pt1 | contig 33163 bp, 26 predicted proteins | sample MAT02_FD_78089 | JGI IMG/M metagenome (GOLD analysis project Ga0105045, IMG submission 78089) | Freshwater microbial communities from Lake Fryxell liftoff mats and glacier meltwater in Antarctica - MAT-02 (megahit assembly) | ecosystem: Environmental > Aquatic > Freshwater > Ice > Liftoff... | reverse complement strand
AGTCAAAAGTTGTGGTTTCTGATGATGACGATAATAATTTCAAATTTGAATGGAAAACAAAAAATAAGAAAAAAATTAAAGGAGAGCCTCGCACGACATCACAGTTTGTATTTGCCATTGGGTTGAATAATATGGTCACTGATAGAGATTTGTCTTCTATTGAGAATAATGCCATTCAGTTTAATAATTCTAGGTTTTACGAGTGGGGATTAACATGGAAGACACGACTTGCACCATCTTCAAATCTTCTCCAATTAAAATATGGTTTATCCTTTACTTATAATAATCTAAGGCCAAAAGATAATCAATATTTTGTGACCAATGGTGATCAGACGTCTCTAGCTGCCCATCCTTTTACTTTGTCTAAAGAGCCATATTTCAGGACTATCAATATGGTGTTACCGTTACATATTGAGTTTGATTTTTCCAAAAAAAGAGTCGTTGATGAAAAAGTGATCTTGAAGTCTCAGAAAGGCGTGAGATTAGGGATTGGCGGATATGCAGGTATCAATCTTAGTACTAAACAAAAAATAGAATACAAAAATGAATCATTGAGATATGAAGAAACCATCAAAGGTGACTACAATACGAGTGACTTTATATACGGATTGAGTGGATACATAGGTTATCAAGATGTGAGTTTTTATGTGAAATATGATCTCAATCCAATTTTTGCAGATAATACCATTGATCAAAATAATATATCGTTTGGTGTGCGTTTTGATTTTAATTAGACTGGAATTTAATATATTTATTGGCTCGGCCTAATAGCGTTTTGTTTATTTGGTCGAGCATTCTTTATCAATGTCTAAAGTCTATGATTAATAGACCATTTTCTTTCGGCCTCCTGATCGATATTTGGATTTATTGAATTATATCTATGATAGAACAGTTTATGATGCATTTTTACACCTGAATGTCTTGTACAAATAACCTTAAAATATTTTTTTGAATACTCATAATAAAGCAATAAACGTTGGGATTTATCAAATTTAGTATTTGTAAAGTTTGTGAACATATGTTTTTATTTAGCTCACTTATGGTTTATTTGTTTTTGTTGTAATATGACAGAATTTGATGTTAATTGTTTTGAGTATTTATTTGACTTTTATTAAAATATCCTTGACAAATTAAATTAAAATTTCTATATTAAATTATCTTTCATATTTACCGAAGAAATTAAACATTGTTTTCTGGCATTTTCTGAAAGAATCTCTTTTGGAATTAATTATCTTTTCTGCACTCATCGACACTATGTGAGTCAAATATCGAAAAAGAAGAAGTGATGCGAAGCAAAAAAGTATAGCTGGAGTGCTTTCGTATTTTACAAAATTATAAGAATCCAAATAATAGGTCGAAATATTAGAAATGTATGTGGTAGTGCTGGTTCAAATTGAAAATTAGAGAACACTGAAGCTTAGGCGCAGCTTACGCCTAGCGAGGGTAATAAGATACAGTAATAGACTAAACACAGCCGTTGCCGTACCAATTAACAAGCCACTTTTAACTGAAAGATTCCCCATGATATCTAATATTTTTTTGATAAAATTATAAAAAAATTGCAATTTCTGTTTCTGACCTATTATTTTTACCGAACTAAACACTTTTCAAATAAAAAGAACTATCTTTGTTTTATATTTTCACCTTTTTAAATAATTTAAATGAGATCTTTAGTTTTTATCGTGTCTTTATTTACTGTGTTTGGTTCTACTGCATTGGTAGCAAAACATAGTCCTACACCAAAGAATGAATGTTTTACTGTAAACGTTAACGGAATAATTTTAGATTTTACGTTGGTTAATAGAACAGGATACACCATATCTAGTATTTATGTAGCACCTACTACCCAAAGAGAGTGGGGCGAGGATATTATGGGAAAGGATCTATTAAATGATGACGAACAAGTTGACATTTCATTTGATGGTAATGAAACCGTAAAAGAATGGGATATTTATGTCACTTGGGATGGATACGAATCTGATGAAGACGTTTTCTGGATCGGATTTGATCTTAGTGAAATAAGTGAAATAGAATTATTTTATGAAGCTTCCACAGGCAAAACTTGGGCAGTCAGCAAGTAATATTTTGTAATAGGATACATCGTTTTTTCTATCTTTAAAAATATCTAAATTCTAAATGAAGTTGTCTACTTCGTTTGGGATTTTTATAAAGTACCACCATCATAACTTTATGATTATTGTATCTATTGTAAACGTTATATGAAATGGATGTTTAGGACGATTTACTTTCATTTTCTGTAATTATCGATTAGAAAAAATAGATTGTTACGTTGATACACAACTGTAACGGTACGTGCGATAACGCGAAGTTGCTGTGGCGTTAACGCGTCATCTAAAATTTTTATATTGAGTATCGTTACATGACATATTTGACCAGATTTGCTGTGGTACCTCTCGACTTATATGTAATAACTGTCGTACTTTTTTGTACCCGAATTTGTTATACTACGCGCTTTGAAATACCTGCTTCAAAGGTATAACTAAAACACTGATCGGTGCAACTCCCTATGTACTACAAAATGTAATTCGAAAAACCGGACCCCTGATTACCAGATGTTTATAATTTAGAAATACCAAATTATACTCAAAAATGGTCAAAAATATTTTTTTTGACTAATCCTTTACCTCATTCTGTGCAATGTGGGTTCAGATCAAATCCATTTATGTCTGATTTGGCCCTAATATATTCATACTTTTTGTTTTGGCAAATATCAGTATTCATTCATAACTCTCATATAGTTTTTTCTGCACTCATCGACACTACGTGGGCCAAAGATTGAAAAAGAAGAAGTGGTGCGAAGCAAAAAAGCGAACGCGTTCAATTTGTAAAGACTAGGTGTATTCCCACAAATTTTAAAATAAAAAAACCTGCTTAAATCAGAAGTGATGTAAGCAGGCTTAAAATTTTGTACTGAGGCAGTTGTATTTTATTTTTTTAATAAAATATGTTAGCGACCTATTGGGAAGCTCAAACCTACATTTAATGAAATAGCATTATTTTTACCATCTGGCCTGAGATCAGATACATTTGCCAGTCCAGCAGTATATCCAGCATCAACATTTAACCATAAACTTTCTTTTAAACTATAGTTAAAACCTAAACCTAGCTGAGCTCCGAAATCTAAAGATTTATATCGATTTTTAACGTCTATATCATTATCTTTAGCACCCATAAGGAAACCAACATAAGGTCCTAAAAACACTTTTGGTCTAAACTTATCACCTGTTTGACCAAAAAAGTAAACACCAGTAAGTGGTATTTGAATGTAATTGAGTCTTAAGGATTCTTCTGAATTTGTTAAAGCAATGCCCATTTGTGAAAATAAAGCTTTAACGTTCAAACCAATTTTTTCGTTAACACTGTAGTTAGCAAATATGCCTGCAGACAAGCCCGTCAGCCTTTCACCTTCAGTGGTTTCAGAAATTGAAGAAGAGTTAGCACCAATCATGGGCCCAATAGAAAGAGATTGCGCATTGACAGATAAGCAAGCAATCAATAAGAACACTGTGGATATTATTATTCTATACATAGTTGTAAGTTAAAAGGTTAATTAAAAAAAGGTAAATTTACAAAATATTATTGTATATTTATTCAAAAAAGCAAAAAAAAATTTCAATTAATAGTATTTTAAAAAAGTTATTTTCAACTACATATAGATTTCTATTTAAAAACACCCATGATTCGACCCCTAATAAGTCGGGCAAAACTTAAATAATAGATAGTAAGAGCCCCCTGTCATGGTGACAACATTATAAAAATATTTTTGTAATCGTGATAATTCGAGATAAAAAACCAATAAGCAAATATGGGAGCAAATTCCGCAAGAACAAAGTTGATAGCTTTGATCTTATTGCTTTAGTGACTTAGTTAGCAGGAGCAAACGAACTCATAAAACCATCTATAAGCTTATAAAGCGGCTTTAAGTCCTCGAGTCTGTGGCCGCTTTTGATATAAGTGACGTGGTTGTCGGTATATAGTTCACGATATAGGTCGTAGGTCAGCACCTCGTCTTCCGTACCGATGAGTGTATGATAGCTTACGCTTGCTAGGTCATCAGGTGAGAAGTTTCGCACACGAGATTGAACAGTTATGGCTTGATTGCGGCAAGTTTGATCTATGGTAGTTGTGATGGTTCCATCGTATGACTCTATTGTTTGCCCTAGGAATTCATCCATGCGTATGAGTACATCTAGCGCAGGGTTGACGGGAACGAAAGCTATGCGAAACGGCATAGTAGGATACTCTTGCATCAATGCCAGCGTCATAAATCCTCCCATGCTCGAACCACAAACGATAACATTGTCACCATTGCCTAGCAAAGGATTTATATGTGCTTTTAGAGTTTTGATGTCGTCTTCTAGTCGGTAAGTAAGTGCGATGCCTACTACTTTTTCTTTTTCATAATGGGCTTGGATTTCCTTGACTTTTTTGTGTGGGGTACTTCTCCATCCGTGTATATAAAAAATGGTATTCATAATTTTTTTTTGAATTTAAAGTATTTATATGATAACAGTTTTTGTACTGATAGTGTTGAATAGGTTACAAAATATCCAGAACTACAACAAAAGATCTAAGATTCTTTAGCTTTAAAGTGGTTCCATCCTTGAGCAGTGATATCATGAATATTGCCTCCTGTAGTATGTAACTTTATACCATCACTTGCATCTGTAATCTCTCCTATAATGAAAACTTCAGGCATATACCTGATTTTTTCGAGGTCTTGCTCATCTATAGTAAATAATAACTCATAATCCTCACCTCCATGTAGTGCACATGTGATAGGATCTAGTTTGAACTCTATGGCCATGCGCTCGGCATCAGGATGGATAGGTACTTTGCCCTCTTCTACAAAAGCACCGACGCCAGACTGTGTGCAGATGTGTTTGAGCTCACTTGCTAGGCCATCAGATACATCTATCATAGAAGTGGGTACAATATTGTTTTGGGCAAAATAAGTTACTGCTCCACGTTGAGCTTCAGGTTTGAGTAGTCTCTCGATCAGGTATTGGTTGTCTCGGAGTTGGGGTTGTACTCCAGGATGCTCGAGATATACCGCTTTTTCTCTTTCTAATATTTGCAAACCTAGGTAAGCCGCTCCTACATCACCCGTTATACAAAGTATATCACCTTTTTTAGCGCCAGATCTGTATACGACTTTATCTTTATCTCTATGTCCTATGGCTGTGATGCTGATTACCATGCCTTTGGGTGAGGAGGTAGTATCGCCACCTACTAGATCCACGTGATACATTTCACATGCTTTATATATACCTTCATAAAACTCAGTCAATGCTTCTACAGAATATTTATTAGATATCGCTATAGATACGGTGATTTGAGTTGGGGTAGCATTCATGGCATATATATCAGATAGATTGACCACTACTGCTTTATATCCTAGGTGCTTGAGCGGAGTATATACTAGATCAAAGTGAATGCCCTCTACCAGCATATCTGTAGAGACCACGACAGCTTGGTTGCCATAATTCATAACTGCGGCATCATCACCGATACCCTTGACGGAAGAACTATTTTTCAAAACTACATCTCCAGTTAGTTTTTCTATAAGTCCAAACTCTCCGAGTGTATTGACGTCAGTAAAAGTAGGATAAGTATTATTTGCCATGAAAGTATTATTTTGGGCAAAGATAACCATAATTTTAGTGAAGTACGTTTGGATGTGAATTTAAAAACCAAGAGTATTTATAAAACAGTCCAAAATAAAGAAACCAATTTTTTACTTATTCAATGAAAAGACAGAGTTTATTGGAGTATTTTTATGTGTGATATTTATACAAAAACTATATCTATTCAAAAAACTATTATTCTATCTAGTAGTAAGACTTTATGTCCCCCAGTGTATAAAAACAAAAAAGGGTTCTTAGTTATCAATTTCAAAAAATATGTAAATAATATTTGCATTATTCAAAAAAAGTGTATGTTTGTATCATGAATCGAGATATCGCCATATTAGAGAAGTTAGAAAAAGATATAAGTCTTAAGCAACTACAAATCAAATCACTGCTCACGATTACACAAGCGATCAATGACAATGTATCTGCTGATGGTCTATATAACATGTATAACTCATTTCTAAGCTGGGAGATGGGCATCAAAAAAATGGCCTTGTTTGTCGTCGATGATGAGCAATGGCAGTGCCGAACCTTCGTAGATTACGATACTAATTATGATGATAAGTTGATTCCGCTCCTACTTGTGCACAAGCGACTTTTTACCATTAAAGATGAGGACAAAAGCTTGTTTCGTGGTTTTGATATCATTATCCCTGTGTTTCACAAATCTTTGCCGATTGCTTATGCGATCATCGGCGGCATCAAAGAGAAAGAAGATCTTTACAACAAGATACAGTTCATCACTACCATCACTAATATCATAGCCGTAGCGATAGAAAATAAGCGACTCTTCAAAAAACAGATAGAACAAGAACGTTACAGCCGCGAGATGGAATTGGCTTCTGAGGTACAGCAAATGCTCATCCCTGATTATCTACCTAGCGATGAGACCTTCGCCATGTCAAAGATATATATGCCTCACTTCAATATCGGTGGTGATTATCTTGATTTCATAAGGTTTGATAAAGATAGATTTGCATTCTGTATCGCCGATATCTCTGGCAAAGGAGTTGCGGCGGCACTGCTTATGGCAAATTTCCAGGCGATGATTCAGAGTTTGATCTTTCAGTACCGAGATTTAGAGACTTTTGTCTTTGCTTTGAACCAGTCTGTCTATAGAATTACCAAGAGCGACAAATATATCACGTTCTTTGTGGCAGAAGTAGATACCAAAAAGAAAATGATCAATTATGTCAATGCAGGCCACTATCCACCTATCTTAGCGATGGGAGGCAAGACCATGAGATTGGACAAAGGTTGCACGTTTATAGGAGCATTTGAGAGTCTAGACAACATCAAAGAAGTGAGTATTCCACTTACGTCGGAGGCATTGATCGTGAGTTTTACTGACGGACTTCCGGATCTAAAAAACAAGAACGAAGAGTATTTTGGTGACCAACAGCTAGAAAAGTTTACGCTTCAGTATGCGCACCTGAGTGCTGATGAGTTTAATGAAAAGTTGCTCATCGAGATGGACAATTTTCGAGAAGAGAATATAATAGAGGACGATATCGCCGTGCTTACATGTAAGATTTACTAGTCAAACTCAAATCTATCGAGACTTATGACCATTAGTAGCCACAAATAATTGCGCTCAACCAACCTATGTAAACAAAGTAAAAAGTATTAAATGCAACCAAAAAATAAGTTTTTAGCAGCTATATTAGCATTCGCATTAGGTTTTGTGGGTGTTCACAAATTGTATCTTGGTAAGATCGGCGCATTCATAGGTCTCATGATACTTTTTATATTTACAGTAAGTACTGGAGCTGCTTTTGTTCCGTTTTTGGTAGCGTTTATTCAAGGTATCAAATTACTAAAAATGTCTGATATTAACTTTGACAACACCTATAATAGGGGTCAGGATGTAGTTCGTAAAGGCCCATTAGAGACGCGCAGGTACGCTCAGATGCGTAGGTACGAGCAGGAAGAAGACTATAATCCTAAAAGTGGACGAATGCTTCAAAAGCCTAGCAATCAAAACCTTAAGTCCAACCCTTACAAAGCAAGTGGAATTAAAAAATACAAGGACTTTGATCTAGAAGAAGCGATCCTAGACTTCAAAAAAGGTTTGGAAATAGCACCAAATGATGTTTCACTGCATTTTAACATTGCGTGTGCTTATTCCCTTACGGAAAAAAAAATGTTAGCATACCACCACATTACTCAAGCTATCAAGTATGGAATGAAAGATGTGGATAAAATTTTATCTCATGACGATTTGGCATTTGTACGGATACAGCCGCAGTTTGATACTTTCAGAGCTGGCGGCTTTCTAGGCAATCCATTTGTTCAGGCCTCTGCTACTTCTGAAAGTTCTACGCCAAGTTTTGCCTCTGACACTACGGTCAATATCACAGATGATACCTTGCTTGCTCAACTCAATCAACTTTCAGAACTACGGAAAAAAGGCATTTTGTCCGAAAGTGAGTTTCTGTTTGAAAGAAAAAAAGTTTTGAGAAACTAGGCGTTAGTTTTATTTATAGTAACTCTTTATGTTGTAAAGCAGAGTGTAGTTTTTGATATTTGTTAGTTGTTTAACAATTCACGTTTTTACTATTGGTATGACATACATTGCTCGAAAAAGTGTCAAAAACATTAGTATTCTTACAAACTTCCAAGCAAGGAAACTCTTTGATGTCATCTGTTGTTTATATTTATGATTTAAAGAGTAAATCTCTAAAGACTGTACTCGTGATTTAACTTCGCCAAAAAGCTGCAATTGCTTCTAGGAGTTAATTATTTATAAATATAGTAGTCAAACTTAATAGTTTTGAATAAATAATCTTATATTTGGTTAAAATTTAAAGATTTGATAGCAAAAGAACTTTTATCACACGCGATCGTACCACTCCAAACTTCAGATACTGGAGAGTTGGCAGTACAAATGATGCAGGTCAATCACGTGCGCCATTTTCCTATCGTCAACCACGAAAAACTTCTAGGTGTAATCTCTGAAGAGGACACACTGATCCACGAACTCGACGAACCCATAGGTACTTATCGACTATCATATCTCAGACCATACTGTTTTGATGATGAGCATATTTTTGATGTGATGTCTCGACTCTCTAAGCTACAATTGAGTCTCATTCCAGTGATCGATAGAGAAGAAAACTACTTAGGTGTAGTGACATTAGAGCGATTGCTACAGTATTTTGCAGACAATTTTTCGTTTTCAGAGATAGGCAGTATTGTCATCATTGAGAGTATAAAAAATGATTACTCTATGTCTGAAATTCTCAGGCTAGCAGAGTCAGAGGATACTAAAGTTCTTAGTTTTTTTGTAAATAAGGTCGATACCACCAACTTGGTACGTATCACCGTCAAGCTTAATAGACAAGACATCAGTGGTTTTAAATCTGCATTAGAGCGATATGGCTACGATGTCATGGCTACTTTCTCGGAGCACTCGCAAGTAGATGGACTAAAAGATCGCTATGATAGTCTCATGAGTTACCTCAATGTCTAGCTTTTTAAATAATAGTTTATATTCTTTTCTTGACCTTCAGTCTGAGCTAAAAGTATGTTTAGCTGCAGTGGCTTTTTGTCTTCTATCTTCGTTAAACCTCTATGCGCAGGAAGCAAATATTGACTTTGTAATAGTAAATGAGATCATCATCAAAGGCAATAAGAAGACAAAAGGTAATGTAATTCTTCGGGAACTAAACTTTCACCGTGGAGATACCTTGCAGATGAGCAACCTTGCCAAAAGGCTCACCAAAAACGAGCAGCGCCTTCAAAGCATTGGACTTTTCATATTGGTGAAAGTCAATATAAAAGACTGGAATCTCGATAGCAATCGTGCCGATATAGAGATCACTGTGAGAGAAAACTGGTACATTTATCCATACTTAATAGCAGAGCTAGCAGATCGAAACTTTAATGTCTGGCGTCGAGAGTTTAACTACTCGCTAGATAGGGTCAACTATGGCTTGGCTATCAACCATATCAATCTCACTGGACACAAAGATAAGCTCAGAGTCAAATGGCAGTCTGGTTTTACTCGTAAGTATGAGGTAGCTTATGATTATCCTTATTGGAATGGTAGATGGGGCGTATCCACTAACTTTCTCTATACCGAAAATAGAGAAATGGCCTATAGGACTCGGTTCAACAAACCACTGTTTTATAAAGCTGCAGATGAACGCAAACTTTATAACTCATACAGAGCAAGTGTCGGCGTATCTAACAGATCCAACGCTATCATCACACAATCACTGAGGTTTGAGTACATCCAGACGTCTGTTGACTCGTTTGTAACCCAAACCTTAAATCCATCCTATTTTAACGATCAAAAGTCTGCGGTCAAGTACTTTGCATTGGACTATAACCTCAAGTTTGATAATACTAAATACCCACTATATCCTAGCAAAGGATTGAGATTTGACTTTACCGTGCGTAAAGATGGCATCGGGATATTTAATGATGTCAACAATCTTACTTTAGCGTTTACTACCGAGCATTATACCTCGCTCACAGATAGACTATTTATTTCGTCCCGAGTGAAGTTTAAAACCAATCTATCTAATAATCCTGTACCCTATTTTCTGAATAACTCTATCGGATACAAAAGGGACGTCATCACAGGCTATCAGCTATATACGCTAGACGGCAAAGACTTTATGCTCATCAACAATTCTGTACACTACAGGATATTAGAAAAAACTTATACGCTTAAGTCGTGGATGCCAAAAGTACTACAAATGATGGATGCCAAGCTTTTTGGTCGCGTAAACTTTGATTATGGTTACAGCAGAGATCCGTACCATGGCACTGACAACTCTTATGTCAACTCTAATCAGTATGGTTATGGAGCTGCTTTGGATCTCATCATTTACAACAATCTAACCTTTACGTTAGAGTTAGGTATCACTAGGCATGGGGAAAAAGGACTTTTCTACTCTTCTCAAGTCAATTTTTAATATTTTACCTTTGTCATTTTATGTCATTTCATTGTTATTATACATGAATGTTTGATATTAAAGTGAGTTTGTCAATTTTTATCTGAGATTTTGCCTAAAATCATGTACTTTTGTGGTGGATATACCGCTCTATCGCTTTGAGGCACTAGCATCAAAGAGGAAAGTCCGGACAACGTAGCGCGCCACACCATCTAACGGATGGGATCATACGCAGGTATGGTACAGCATAGTATCGCAGAAAATAACCGCCTTGCTCTGCGAGCGAGGTAAGGGTGAAAATGTGGGGTAAGAGCCCACGTGATGGCTTAGCAATAAGTCGTTAGGATAAACCTTGTGGGTTGAAATGCCATGTACATTGCGATTCCTTCGGGACAAAATTTGCTCGGTTTTGGTGCTTTATGCACGTAGTAAGGGGTAGGCAGAATAGATAAATGATAGAGGTTTTGCGTGAGCAAAATACAGAATCCGGCTTATAGGTATATCCACTTTTTGCTTTTTATAAGACTATTCTAGAGTTATTTTCCAGCTTTTCATCGTCCGATCATCACTCACTGAAAACAAACTTTGATCCCGATCATTCCACAGCAATCGATTGACGCTATTAACGTGGCCATCTTTGCTTCTGTCTATGGTAGTCAATAAAGTAAGATCTGTGGCATCCCATATTCTGATGGTTTTGTCTCGTGATGCAGAAGCTATCAATCCTGTATCTCCCAGTAATATTATATCATTGATGGTAAACCAATGTGCAGGCAGTGCAGTTTTTGACTCCAGAGTGTTGCCGTCTCTTAGTATCATTTGTGCATCTCGACCACCAGATAGTAAATCTCCATTTGGAAGTCTTAGTAAACAAAAAACGCTATTGAGGTGTGCATTATCGATTTTTTGGATAAGCTCATATCCATCCAATGACAACACATAGATGGCATTATCACTAGCACCGACATAAACTTTGTTTGCAGCTTTATCTACGCTTATGCACCGCAGCCCTTGAGTACTCAGTGTTAAAGAGAAGGTAGGTTTGTGCGTAGCTACATTCCATACTACGAGTCGCCCGTCACCTCCGACGCTTATGAGTTCTGTATCGCTAGCTTGCAAGATGTTAAAAACGCTATTGCTGTGTGCTTTAGTAAATTCTATCAATGACTTGTTTTCTACATCGATCCAGTAGAGATAGCCATCTATGCCACCAGCAACCAATAGTCTATCAGTGCCAGTAGGTGATAAGCAAAAAAACTTGGTTTCACTAGCTAGAACTAAGATGCCATCGGTATCTAAACCTTGCTTTGGCCATTGGGACAACCAACCGTCTCCTCCGACAGAATAGACAAAATCACCCATCTCTATCAGATCGTAGATGGCGCCTCTGTGACCAGAAAAAGTATTTATTAGGTGTGTTTGGATAGAAATAGTAAAATCTTTTATACTTTTGAGCTAGCGTTATCAAAATCATAACCAAATCTAATCATACAATGTTTTATATAGTAGCATTACTTTAAAAGTTTGGTTACCCAAAATGAATATTTTTATCAAGCGCATTTTTACCTGCAAAGACTAAATTTAATTTAATAATTCAAAGTTCTTCATGCCATTATTACTGACTATTCATCCTCTTGAGCATACTTCCATAGGAATATGGCAAGTGACTGAGAACGAAGAATACTTCTTAAATCAAATCAGTTTATTTACTAAAGAAAAACAGGAGTTCGAAACCTTAAATGCACATAAACGATTAGAGTGGGTGTCGTCTCGTTATCTTTTACATTTAGTGATAGGAAAAGAAGATAGAGGCCCTTGTCTCAAAGACAGTTATGGCAAACCATATATAGAAGGATTGACTGATCATATATCACTATCGCACTCTGGCGCACATATAGCTACGATAGTATCTCCTTTAAGTGTGGGTGTTGACATCCAAGTTGTATTACCAAAAATCACTAGAATCGCCCCCAAATTCATCTCGCAAAACGAATACTTCTCCATGGAAAACAATATAAGTATAGAAGTGTGCCACGTCTTTTGGGGAGCTAAGGAAGCGATGTATAAAGCCTATGGTAGGAAAGAATTAGACTTTAAAAAAAATATTTTAGTAAAAAAATTTGTTTATAGTATAGAAGGGTTTGAGTTTGAAGGACAGATTTCCAAAGACAACCAAATCATTGATTATCATTTAGAATGTAAAACCATCAATAATTTAATATTAGTATATGCCATACAAAAATAATTTGACAACATTTAGTTTACTAACTATAATGGTATTAACCCTGATGTCAAGCTGCAAAGAAAAACCTAGTAGTGAAGTCAATAATGAAGTTCCGGCTTATGAAAATCCTGAGTTCTTAGCATTTTATGACCAATTCTCTAAGGATTCTGTCTATCAGCTAGCGCACACAGTATGGCCACTCGAGGGAATGCCACGTATGAAAGACAGCTTAGATACACCAGATCCTAACTTTATGTGGAAACAAGAAGACTGGACATTGCATAAGCCTTATGACGATATGGATGGCACATACAGTCGTGAGTTTATGGACTTAGGCGGCGTTGTAGTAGAACGAATCTCTGATATGTCAGATACCTATAGTATGGAGAGGAGGTTCGGTAAGTTATCGTCTGGATGGCACCTTATTTTTTATAGAGAAATGGGAGTATATTAAACTTTTATAGCTTTGAGATCGTATAATAATTATAAGATTAATTCTTTCAGACAACTAATCGATACACAAATTGTCATCTATGATACAAGATTTTACATTTTTGAATTGGAATGTCTTATAATTAATACAATTTATTGTAAATTGCACCTTAAAATATTAACACAATGAAGCATTTATCACTCATTTTATTTTTTAGTAGTTTTTCTATCTTGACGCAAGCCCAGAAATTCTGGAAACCAATACAAGAAAGAAATATCACTACTAGGTCAGGAGAGGAAAACTCACCTCGACCTACACAATATGTTACTTTTAACTTAAATATGGATGGTCTCAAAACCTATCTGGCTAATGCACCTGTAGAAGCAGACAAGGATAGAGTATCCAAAGCTCTAACCATACAGATGCCAATGCCAGGTGGCGAGCTTGTAAATTTTAAAGTTTGGGAATCATCATTAATGGAGGAAGGTTTAGAAAGAAAATATCCTAGCATTAAATCTTACAAAGGATATGCAATGGACAAAAGTGGAACAATCATGAGATTTGCAGTTTCGGCAACAGGACTTCATGCAATCTACCTCCACCACAATCAGGAAGTATATATAGACCCATATAGTTCCAAAAACTTAGACGATTATATAGTATATGACACTAAGTATCTACCAGAAGATGAACTCTATAAATCGATACCGATGTGTGGTACTGACCACAACATGAGACCAGAGGTAGGCAGTTTTATGCCTAATAGCCGTAATGGTGCAGAGGTAGAAATGAGAGAATATAGAATGGCTATGGCTTGTACGGGAGAGTGGGGCTCTGTTGCTAGAAGAGGAACCGTAGAAAAATGTCTTTCAGATATCAACGCAATGATGGGTAGATTAAATTTACTTTATGAAAGAGACTTAGCCGTCAGGTTTAAGCTTATAGCTGACAATGACAAACTTATTTTTTTAAATCCTAGTACTGACCCATACGAAGACTCAGGTAATGGTCTGTCCATTTTATCTGGTAATACTGCTACAATAAACCGTATTCTAGGTAGTTCTAGTGGTTATGAAATAGGTCACGTGTTGTCGGTTTGTTTTGATGTAGGTGGTGTAGCACAGTTGAGCTCACTATGTAGATCAAACAAAGGTAATGGTGTAACATGCCACAACACTAACGATCTAGTAGGTATAGTTACTAGAGTAATGTCTCATGAAGTGGGGCATCAGTTCGACGCATCGCATACGTGGAACAGGTGTACGCCATCTGAGAGTCAGAGATCTTCAGGTAGCGCTGTAGAGCCAGGCAGTGGTAGTACGATCATGTCTTATGCTGGTACGTGTGGATCAGATAACGTTGTCAATTCAGAAATACCGTTTTTTCATACTTTCTCTATTGAGCAGATGAGGGTTAAGACCACAGGATCAGGTGATGCTTATGGCTGTGCTACCAAGATAGCTACGGGCAATCGCTTACCTGTAGTGAATATTCCTAATCAAAAATATGTAATTCCTATTTCTACACCTTTCGAACTAAATGGTGAAGCAACAGATGAGGACAACGATAATATGACTTATACATGGGAGCAGATAGACGCCAACGGTGAGAATGAACCACTCGGTACTGCACTAACGAGAGGTCCACTGTTCCAAGCACTTGCTCCATCTACACAGACTGTCAGGTTCTTTCCAAATGCAGGAGCAATCGTGACTGGTGCAACTTTAAAAACTGAAGTATTGCCAACAGTAACTAGAGGTATGAAATTTAGGTTTGCGGCTAGAGACAATAGCCCACTTGGTGGAGGTGTAGCATGGAAAGATTATGATGTCAACTCTAACGCAAGTGCCGGACCATTTAAACTGATTTACCCATTGATAGACGATAGGTTTACGGTAGGACAAAAAATCACCATTACTTGGGATGTTGCTAATACAGACCAAGCTCCAGTTAACTGTAAAAGCGTAAACGTATATGCTTCTATAAATGGTGAACTTAGAACAGGGGAACCTAACCTGATTCCACTTGCACTAAACGTACCTAATGATGGAGCTCAAGAAGTAATCATACCTAATAGAGTAAGTAACTTTGTCAGAATAGTAGTAAAGGCAGCAGACAATATATTTTTGGCGGCAGGTAGATCGCCATCTAGAATCAGTGAGCCTACGGTTCCTACGCTTTTCTTTGAGACTAACCAGAGTGTGTATAATTCATGCCAACCAGACCCAGCAGAGTTAGAAATATCTACTTTAGGATTTGGGGGATTAACTGGTGACATTACCTTTGAAGTATTGAGTGGATTGCCTACGGGTGCAGTAGCGACATTCTCATCAGCATCAGTTAGAGCAGGGGAAAAAACAACCCTTACTATTAATACCAATGCGATAGTGGGCAATCAAATAGCAGAAATAGTGATTAAAGCTACAGCAGATGGTGCAGAAGCATTAGAGCGTTCATTCTTATTAAATATAGTAGGCGGAGACATTAATAATCTTCAAACCCTCAGTCCTGCAGACGCGCTCACTGGAGGGGTCAGCTTGCCTAGATATATCTGGAACGGCAAAAAAGATGCAATTAACTATACTGTACAGGTTGCTAATAATCCTAGCTTCAGTCCAGGCTCGATCGTCATGAACAGAACAGTAACAGATACAACCACACTGTCTGATGTTGTTCTCGATTTTGCTAAAGTATATTATTGGAGAGTAAAAGCTAACAACTCATGTAAAGAAGGTGAGTGGGCAGCAACCAAGTTATTTATCACAGAAGCACTGAAGTGTAGCCCCAGTGAGTCAGGTGTCAGAAGTATCAACATCACTTCATCAGGTGTAACAACCGTAGAACTTCCGATAGAAGTAACTAATGATGGTAAAGTAAGTGATATCAATATCACAAAGCTACTCATAGATCACGGTCGCTCTAATGATCTAATAGTTTCATTGATAGCACCGAGTGGAAAAGAGGTAATCGTCATCAATTCAAGATGTAATACTGGTAATATAGATGTAAGATTGGATGATCAAGCTCCAGCATTTTTAGCTTGTCCTATCAACACAGGAAAACTTTATAGACCAGAAAATCCACTTGCTGCCTTCAAAGATGAATCAACTAAAGGTACTTGGAGACTCAAAGTACAGGACACTAAACCTGGACAAGGAGGAAGGCTCAAAGAATGCAATTTAGAAATCTGCGGTAGCGTAACTGCTCAAGCACCCGTATTAGAGCGTAATCAAGTACTAGGAATACACCCTAGAGACAAGAAAACAATTGATAACCTATTACTACTAGCGACTGACAGCAACAATGGTCCAGAACAGTTAAGATTTACTATCACCTCACTACCAACTGATGGCATCCTTATATTAAATGGCACAGACCTTGTACTAGGTGGCACTTTTACCCAAACTCAGATCAATAATGGTTTACTCGTGTATAGATCAGCTGCCGATGAGAATGGTGCAGACAGCTTTACTTTTATAGTAGAAGACGGAGAAGGTGGATGGATCAGTCCAAGTACATTTAACATCAACAGAGATAAGAGCATACTTAATGGTACTTCTGATACCAACTTGTCTTCGGAAGTAAGCATATATCCTAACCCTACTAGTGGCAATGTCATAGTAAGATTGGACGGACTTGCATCGGAGTTCAAAGCTTATAAGATTACAGATGTGACTGGCAAAGTGCTTATGACTGGTGATGTAGAAACCAATAATGAAGTAAACACCGCTAGTCTGACCAAAGGAATATATATTATGACCTTTACAAGTGGCAAAAAGTCTATTTCTAAAAAGCTTATTAAAATCTAAATAGTTTTTATACTATCTTTGTGTTTTTGAATGCAAAACACAGAGCTTTATGTCTAATCAAAGTACAAATAAATCCACAGGGATTTTAACAAAGATAAAAAGCAGCTCTTTTTTAAAGCAGCTGCTTTTTATTTTTGTACTCATTTTACTTATCCTCCTTTTAGTAAGTTTTGGATTGAGTATCTATACTAACCACGGGCAAAAACTCACCTTGCCTAAATTTATAGGTATGGACATCACTGAGGCAAATGCTAAGGCAGATGATATGTCATTTAATATAGTGATCAATGATTCAGTTTTTATAGTAGGTAAACCAGGAGGGATCATCACTGACCAAAATCCTAAACCTGAGTCACTTGTAAAAGAAAATAGAAAGATATACGTCACCATCACTAAGTTTGGGACAGAAACTATTAAGGTAAAAGACCTACCTACTTTGTATGGCAATGCCTTTGATCAAAAGAAAACCGAACTCAGCTACAGAGACATAGCTTGCGTCATAAAAGACTACGCCTACGATCCAGGCGAACCCAATCACATATTAGAGGTCTATTACAAAGGAAAACTCATCATCTCTAAAGATATAAGAGAAGACAATGTTGAAATTGCTAAAGGTGACCAATTGGACTTTGTACTCTCCCGAAGGGATGGAGGCGAAGTAACTATTCCAAATCTAAAGTGCTTGACGCTCGACGAAGCCAAGTTTTTGATAGAGAACAACAAATTATCCATAGGTGATATCATATCTAAAACCGATAGCAATACAGATGGTCTAGTCTTCGTCATTAGTCAGTCACCCATTTATGATGGTATATCCAATATTAAAATGGGTGAAAAAATAAATATAACTGTTAATGGTACTAGGCCTGTAGAATGTCAATAACCTATAAACAAATAAAACATTAAAATAAAATGGACGACATAAGAGTAGAGGAGCTCAAACAAAGACTAGATGATAATGAAAAATTTGTCTTTATTGATGTACGCGAACCTTTCGAATATGAAGAGGACAACCTAGGAGCAGAATTGATTCCACTAGGCAATATCATAGGCGCACTCAATAAGCTAGAGCCTCACAAAAACGATGAAATCATTCTTCACTGTAGATCAGGTGCAAGGAGCGGCTCCGCCAAAATCACATTGTCGCAACTAGGTTTTACTAAAGTCAGAAACTTGCTAGGCGGCATTTTGGAATATAGACGACAGTTTCCGAAGTAATACCAATTGATTTTATAAAAAAGTCCAAAATAAAAGAAATATTTTTTACATAATCTTTTTACAAAATACATGTATAGTATTCGCTATAGAAGTATTTTGTGAAGAAGAATCAATGAAAAAAAGTATCTGCCACCTGCATAACGCAATACCAGACTTAAGTGCATGACTTAGAACATCTATGTACTGAAACCAATGCACTAAAATACGAAAAAATGTGACGTAATCCATCGTATTTAAGTACATTATCAATAAATCAGCAGACCCTAATTATACACTCGTGTAGTTTTATAGTACATACAGAATCATAAAAAAGCGTGACCGTGGAAACTATACTTATAAAAAAAAGCCTATCCGACACTAATCAGATAAGCTTTTTTTATTTTGATTCGATAATCTATTATAGGTAAGGTGCAATCACCAACGCTACCACAGACATCAACTTTAATAATATATTTAACGAAGGTCCAGAAGTATCCTTGAATGGATCACCTACAGTATCTCCTACTACTGTCGCTTTGTGAGGTTCAGATCCTTTATAGTACATTTTACCATTGATCTCTACACCTTCTTCAAACATTTTCTTAGCATTGTCCCATGCACCACCTGCGTTAGACTGAAAGATAGCCATCAATACTCCACATGAAGTAACACCAGCTAGTAATCCACCTAACATCTCTGCTCCACCACCGAAACCAATAACTACGGGCGATATAACTGCAAGTACACCAGGCAATACCATCTCTCTGATAGACGCTTTAGTAGATATTTCTACACACTTGTCATAATCAGCTTTACCGTCTGCAGCGTCAAAAATTGCTTGATCTTCTTGTGACCAAGTTTTGTGGTGAGTACCTTCATTTTTCTTCATCACTGCAAGTGCAGCTTTCAATTCAGGAATATCAGCAAACTGTCTTCTTACCTCCGTGATCATATCCATCGCTGCTCTACCTACAGCATTCATAGCCATAGACGAAAACAAGAATGGCAACATTGCACCTATCAATAAACCTGCCATAACAGTTGGGTTAGCTACATTGATCGTATCTATACCGGCTGTAGCCATAAACGCCGCAAATAACGCCAAAGCTGTAAGAGCTGCCGATCCGATTGCAAAACCTTTACCGATAGCCGCAGTAGTATTTCCTACTGCATCTAATTTATCTGTTTTTTGTCTTACATCTTTAGGTAGGTCAGCCATCTCAGCTATACCACCTGCATTATCAGCGATAGGACCGTAAGCATCTACTGCTAGTTGGATACCTGTGTTAGATAACATACCTACTGCTGCAATAGCTATACCATATAATCCTGCAAAGTGAAATGCTCCAATGATACCCGCAGACAAAATCAATACAGGAAGTGCTGTAGATTGCATACCTACACCTAGACCAGCTATGATGTTAGTAGCAGATCCTGTGATAGATTGGTTTACTATAGATTGTACTGGCTTGGTTCCTGTACCTGTGTAAAACTCAGTAACTATACCAATCAATAGACCTGATACTAGTCCAATGATAACTGCATAAAATATACCCATAGAGCTGTACACATTACCATTAGCTATTGTCCAAGAGGTAGGCATAATCCACTGTACGATACCATAAGTTGCAGCTAACATTAATCCCGCTGACACAAACTCACCTCTGTTGAGTGCTTTTTGTGGGTCACCACCTTCTGCTACCTTTACAAAAAATGTACCTATGATAGAGGTCAAAATACCTACACCTGATAATACCAATGGTAATAATACAGCGTTCAAACCACCAAAGTCATTGGTTTCTTCAAAGCCTACAAGTCCAAAAAACGTAGCTCCTAATACCATAGTACCTATGATCGCACCTACGTAAGACTCAAACAAATCTGCACCCATACCTGCTACGTCGCCTACATTATCACCTACGTTGTCAGCAATAGTTGCAGGGTTAAGCGGGTGATCTTCAGGGATACCTGCCTCTACTTTACCTACTAAATCTGCTCCTACATCGGCAGCTTTGGTATAGATACCACCACCGACTCTCGCAAATAATGCTATAGATGATGCACCAAAAGAAAATCCAGTCAATACTGTGATGATTTTGTTGATATCCCAGCCCATATTGCTATAAAATGCAAATAAGGATCCAAGTCCTAGTACACCTAGTCCTACCACACCCATACCCATGACAGATCCACCTGCAAAAGCAACTTCAAGTGCCTTGCCTAAGCTAGATCTAGCGGCATTGGTCGTTCTTACGTTTGCCTTAGTAGCAACTTTCATTCCTATAAAACCCGCTAGAGCTGAACATAAGGCACCTATCACAAATGATAATGCTACTAGTGGCGATGATGCTGCCGCTGTGCTGCCGCTGATCCCCAAAAGGATAGCTACAACTATCACAAAAATCGAAAGTACTTTGTATTCCGCTTTCAAAAATGCCATCGCACCATCAGAAATGCTCTTTGCAATTCTTGCCATCTTTTCAGTACCCACTTCTTGGCTACTAACCCATTTACTTTTCCAAAAAGTAAATAATAGTGCCAATATACCGAAAACGGGTATTAGATAAATTATACTTTGTCCCATAAATTCTAAATAAAATTGGTTAAAAAAATTAATTTTGTTTAATTAAGCGCACAAAAGTACGTTATCTATTCATATTATCAAAAAATGTAAAAAACTCTTTCACTTTTTAGGATAGAAACAAGGAGTTATTTGATGCTTATTGACCAAAACTAGCTAGTATTAGACAATAAGTTGACTATATTTGTGGTTTTTAGTCAGGTTAAATGTTCTGAAATCTAAATATCTGAATCCAAAACACTTGAAAAAAGAGTTTACTTTAAATATAATTCTTTTGGTTATTATCAATTTATTGGTGAAACCACTTTATATTTTTGGGGTAGAAGCGAGGTTTCAGAATTTAATAGGCATTGAACAATATGGTCTTTATTTTGAGTATTTTGGCTTTGTATTGATATTTCAGTTTTTAAACGATCCAGGTATTCAGAATTGGTATGCACAGTTTCTACCTAAAAACAAGGAAAAAGTAAGCAGTGAACTTAGCGATGTGATTTCTCTCAAGATCGTCACTAGTTTAATATACTTAGCATTCGTATTGGTGCTAGCATGGATCATGAATTATCAACAACCTTACATTATATTTCTACTGGCGGTTAATCTGATTCTTAGCACATTTTTTTTGTTTTTGCGTATCAATATTTCTGGACTTGGTTATTATCGTATAGATAGTTTCATTTCGTCTATAGACAAGCTTTTGATGATTGCTATTATCGGATATCTAGCGTGGTGGTCTCCATATCAATACGAGTTTACAATCAAAACATTTGTCTATGGTCAGATGGCATCTTATGGTATAGCGTGCTTAGTAGCAGCTATTATTGTCATCAATAAAGTACCTAAGTGGGCCTTTGGTTTTAATATTAGTAAGTTTGCGCCTATACTCAAGAAGTCATTTCCATATTTGATTACCTTGATGGTGATGACATTTTACAACAGAATAGACGGAGTATTACTAGGCAGAATGATTGATGACTTCAATTACCAAGCTGGTGTATATGCCTCTGTTTATAGATTTTATGATGCGTCCAATATGGTCAGCTATCTATTTGCAGCATTACTACTACCGATGTATGCTTCTCAATATCATGACTTTGACCGACTAAAAGAATTAGTCCTTTTGGGCTTAAAATACATCATAGTTTCTAGTACAATCATCGTGATGACATTGAGTTTCTACGGTGACATATTTATGCAATTGTTATTAAATGACTATACAGATTCATTTTTAGGGATTTTGAGGTTAATGATGCTTAGTTTTATTTTTGTGTCTCTGGGATATGTATTTGGCACGCTCATGGTAGCAGCTGATAAGATAAAGTCGCTTAACTTAGTTTTTATAATAGGTTTAGTGGTTAATCTGTCCCTAAACGTAGTATTGATACCTATGTATGGTGCAGTGGGCGCTGCCGTTACCGCAGTCATTACACAACTGGTCGTTTTGATAGGGCAAATATACCTAGTAAAAAAAGAGATTGGCATACGAGTGCCTAGGGCTCAAGGAGGGATACTTTTATTGTTTTTTGGCCTCTGTGGTGGTATTTTTTTTGTGATAAAAAACATTAAAATAATCGAGTGGTATTATGCGTTGGGAGTAAGTATATTTATTTGTGTACTTTTGTCCTTTATTTTAAAAATCGTTGATAGCGGAGATTTGTCTTTTTTTAATAAAAAGGGCTCACAATAACTAATTATAAACATTAAATAATTTTTGAGTATTCGTTAATCATTTCTGTTCTCAAAAATAACTTTTTAAATACTATATAAATGAAAGGCGAATATAACCTTTACGACTTCATATCACAACTCAATAAATGGCGTGGTCAATTGATCAAAGCCCTGTTAGCGATCATATTGGTTAGTGTAATTGGCAGTTTTTTGATGCCAAACTACTACAAGGCTGAGACGACTTTTTATGCTGCAAGTCCTGACTTAGCTAAGCCGATTCCGATCGGTGACGATGAAAAGGACTTTAGAATCTATGGAGATGATAATGATTTAGATAGGTTGTTTACGATATCTACCTCTTATGAAGTCTTATTTTACCTAGTGGATTCTTTTGATCTTTATAGTCACTACGATATAGACAAAGACGACCCCAAGGCAAAGTTTAAGGTTAAGGAGGAGCTGCTAGAAAACTATCAAACAATCAAGACCAAATACGGTGCACTCTATCTGACTATAGAAGATAAAGACCCTACCAAAGCCGCTGAAATGACAAATGGAGTACGAAATAAAATCGCTCAAATAGCTCAACAAATCGTTAAAGACAGTCAAAAAAAATTGATTAATAATTACCATGTAAATATTGAAAAAAAGCAATCCTTGAGTGATTCACTTTCTACAAAATTACTAAATATAAACAAAAAAGTAGGCGTTTTTGATAGCAGAAGTCAGACAGCTATCTATTCAAGCATACTCGCAACTGCAACCTCTGATTTTGAAGATTCTAATGGTAAAGTCAACTTCTTTAAAAAATATCCTACACTTCGAGATTCCATGATAAAATATATGGCTAAAGTAGAAGGTGCTAAAAGTAGAATTAACAAATCTAATGAGGAGTTATTAAAATTTGCTCCTTACTTATCAGACCTTAGACAGTTGCAACAGGAGCAAGGCAGATTACTAGACCAAATCAGTTTAGACAAAGAGCGTCTCAAGCAACTAGAGGCGACTTACAATGCCGAGTTTACGGCTCTCCATATCGTCGAACGTGCAGAAGTGCCTGTACAAAAATCAAGACCAAAGAGACTGATTATCATACTATTGAGTACGATGATTGGGTTCGTACTTTGTCTATTCGCAGTGTTTGCCATAGAGAATATCCAAGGTGTAAACTTGAAGGAAAAATAAGCGGATGTTTTCTAGCCTAAACCTCAATACGATCAAAGAACGAGAACTTTTTATAGGTTTTGTACTGACTGTGCTCATTTGTATTGCACTTTACATCTATACTGAGTCAAAAGTTGTCTTTGTGCTACCCGCTCTAATGCTTGGTGTAGCCTTTATTGCGGACGACTATAGACGATTGTTTTATGGCCTTTTTGTGATATTGCCATTTACGTCAGAGTTTTATTTTGAAGGAGCAGGTATTGGTACTGACCTGCCTTCCGAGCCAATGATGATAGCACTTACAGGGTTTGCGTTGGTGACTATGATGAATCATAAGTTTTCGTTTCATAAGGTTTATGTGATACATCCTATATTTATATTGATACTTGTACATATATTTTGGATATTAGTGACTGGGCTTCAGTCCACATACTTTCTTATTTCATTTAAGTTTTTATTGGCCAAGATTTGGTATGTTATCCCATTTTTTTTCTTACCACTTTTTATGTTAGACAAGGGAGACGATTTCCTCAAGATATATAATATTTTATACAAATTTTTGTTCGTTACGCTATCTATTATCCTTTTTAGGCATGCATTAGAGGGATTTAGTTTTGAGTCCACTTACAGGATAGTCCAACCTTTTTTTAGAAACCACGTCACCTATGCAGCCATCACAGTAGTTTGTTTGCCTTTTGTTTGGGCTTTTTATCGAATCAATAGGGATAGTAATGCTTCTAATAAGTGGCTAAAATATGTGTTTATACTTTTTGTGATAGCCATTTATTTTAGTTTCACTAGAGCAGCTATTTTGTCTATGCTGATCGCAGTAGGAGCTTACTATATCATCAAGTATCGTTATGTAAAAGCTGCTTTGGGGCTCAGTACATTAGTAGCAACCGTAGGCATCATCTTTTTGTCGTGGAACAACAAGTACTTGGACTTTGCACCCAATTTTGAGAAAACCATCACGCACTATGAGTTTGATAACCTGATAGAAGCTACCTACAAACTAGAAGATATCTCATCTATGGAGCGAGTCTATCGATGGATGGCAGGCATAGAGATGATTAAAGATAAATTTTGGCTGGGCTTTGGCCCTGGTACGTTTTACTCTAACTACAAGGCCTATTCTATATCTAGATTTCAAACTTACGTAAGTGATAATCCTGACCAATCCGGTATCCACAACTATTTTCTCATGACGTGGGTCGAACAAGGATTTATTGGATTTTTAATACTTATAGCACTATGTTTTCTGATGCTCATGGAGGGTGAAAACGTCTATCACCGTGCTACGTTATCCAAAGATAGATATGTAGTCATGGCCGCCACATTGGGCTTAATCGTGATATTTGCTATGTGTCTCATCAATGATTTGATAGAGACTGATAAAGTAGGTCCTTTCTTTTTTCTGAATGCAGCCATCATTCTATTTTACCATAAAAAATATCCTAAAACCGTAGAAAGTTAAACTTATTCATGCTCTTTTACATTGATTTGATTTAATCCGTTACTTAAAAATTATAAAGTAAAAAGTTTGATTAATTATGGAACACTTTTTGAATTCTCCTATTATAACCACTTCATCACGACGACCCAATATTCTTTATGATAAATAACGATACCTCTGTATTAAATAGCCTTAAGGTTTCTAAAATAATACTTCCTATTGCCATTGGTTTAGCGGTTATCGGATGGATGATCTACAAGCAAACTGACCTTAACGAATTACAGAAGATACCCTATAATGCGGCAACATTTTTTTGGCTCGGTATTGCCATATTTATGTACGTGCTCAGACATCTATTTTATGCTTGGAGGCTGAGAATCATGACCGATTATGAGTTTTCTTGGCCAAAAGCCATACAGCTTATATTTATCTGGGAGTTTTCGTCTGCTGTGTCTCCCACGAGTGTAGGAGGTGCTGGTGTTGCCTTTTTTCTACTAGCCAAGGAGAAACTATCAGGCGCCAAAACCATTTCAGTGGTTCTATACAGTATGGTAGTAGATACACTATTTTTTGTGATTTCGCTTCCTTTGCTTTACTTCATTTTAGGTGCGATTATGATCAGACCGGGCATGAATTTGCTGAGCGATATAGATGGATATGGAGTGACTTTTTTGACTGTATTGGTACTGATGATCGGCTACGGAGGTGTATTCTTTTATGGACTTTTTGTCAATCCCAACACTATCAGAAAACTAGTCCTGTGGATCAGCAAAATTCCTTTTTTAATTAAGTTTAAACCTGAACTCGAAGAAACTGCCGAAGAAGTAGTCATTACTGCCAAAACAATGAAAACCAAAACTATGGATTTTCATCTAAAAGCTGGAGCTACTACTGCTGGTGCATGGATCACACGGTTTTTTGCTATCAATTGTCTGATTATGGCTTTTGTATCTAACGTCGATCTATCAATACTTGACAATTTGATCATTCTGGGACGTGGAGAAGCTATGCATGTTATCACTTCATTCAGCCCTACTCCAGGAGCGGCAGGTATTGCAGAGTTCCTTTTTGGTGGTTTCTTTAGTGAATATATACCATTAGGCATCGCTGCATTGATAGCTCTGGTTTGGCGACTAATCAGCTACTATACCTATCTAGTAGCTGGTGCAATCATCATACCTATTTGGTACAGAGGTGTCACGAGTGCTAAAAACCGAAAATAAAAATAGACACCCAACCTTAAGTCAGTGTGTCTATTAAAACTTATGTTCAGTTAGTATTCCTATTAGTCTTCTATATTTATACCTTTATCTATTTCCTCTTTGAATAACACATTGTCTGGATATTCTTTTTTGAATTGTACTCTCAATATATCAAACGAAGTAACTATTCCTAAAAGATCGTTTTCATCATTGACTACTGGCAATGCGTGAAACCTATTGTCCAAAAATATCTCGGCCGCAGTTCCTACTTTGTCCTCAGGATTGATTTTGACTATTTTTTTGGACATGACATCAGAGATCAATGTGTCATCATTAACAAATGGCTGATAGCTTGCCCTCCAGATATCATAGGTAGTAATTAATCCTACCAATTTTCCATTTTCTACGACTGGCAGATGATGTATCCTCTTACTCTTAAAGATCTCAACTGCATCACCTAGTTTTTGATCTGGTGATAGTGTGATCAACTTCGTAACCATGATGGTTTCTATTTTTTCGTTCATCATATTTTTAAAGATTTTTGTTGTTAATTATTGTTTGCTTTATCAAAAGATAAAATTACATAAGATTTTAGAATTAACAAAATTTTGAGCTATATATTTTTATGCTTTTGAGTTTTTGTGAACTTATGATGATAAATCTTATAAATTCTATTACAAAATATCTAAAATTTAGTCTATCTTCGTGTCCTAATCAATACAAATGAATATTTTTGACCACATCACCAATCTATTAAGCCAAGATGAAGCCTTTGCATTGAATGGCAAGCTGCTAAAAAATAAATTGATAGATGCCACGCTAAATTACAACGAGATTTTATTGCAAATCTTGCACAATGATGAAGTGTCTAGGCTTACTTTCTTTAAAAAAATAGGAGAAGTCGTCGTTTTTGATCAAAGCAGTTTTCTCAAACTTATCTCACAAAGAGCCTTTCTGCCCGATAGCTACACGGCTTACAAGATTAATATAGGTTTGAATGATGGTACAGATTATATAAAAGCTATCCAAGAAACAGTGTTAGCGTGGCCTTACAAAGACACAGTACTAGAAGGAGGTCAAAATAAGGAGGATCAAAGCACACAAGAAACTTTTTGGAACGAGACTCTTTCCAAAGATTATATAGATAGGATGCTTGACGCAAAAGCATTTACTCATTGGTACAAAATGACAAGCGATGGAAAAAGAACTGATTTTAAGCTCAGTCCCGATGACAACTTCATCATCAAAGGCAATAACCTCATCGCACTTCATTCAATTGCTCACACTCATCAAAATAAAGTCAAGCTCATCTACATAGATCCCCCTTACAATACGGGTAACGATAGCTTCCAATACAATGATAAATTTAGCCATTCTACTTGGTTGACCTTTATGAAAAATAGGCTAGAAATCGCTTGGAGACTGCTGCGGAATGATGGAGTATTTTTCATCCAAGTAGATGATACCGAGTTTGCTTACCTCAAAGTGCTGTGCGATGAGATCTTTGGACGAGTGCATTTCAAAGAGACGATTGTAATCAAGTCGAGCACAGAATCAGGTGTCAATGCCATCAATGTAAAACGCGGCGAACAGCTTTTTAAAGTCAAAGAATACATCCTTTTTTATGCTAAATCAAAGGAATTCAGGTTTAATCCCTTCTATACCAAAACAGATTTTAATAACAATTACAGGTACGAAGTCATCAAGACTGGAGATAGTTTTACTATCACTGACTTAAAGCATAAATTTGTAGATAAATTCGCTTATCTCGACCTCAACAAGAAGGAAAAAGACTTGTTAGTATCCAAAGAAACGGAAAATTATTGTCTCCAACATGCAGACAACATTTACTCCATAGAAAAAAATATCAAGAAAGCAGGCGAGAAGTTTAAAGCTTTTGCAGTACTCAATAAACCCAAGGGAATCGTCGAAGAATATCTCAACTCACTAAATAAAATCGTACTTATCTACGATGGTGGAGTACTCGTGCCGCTAGGAGAAAGAGTGGTCACAGAAGGCAACAAAAAATATATGGGAGTGCTAGCATCAGATCTATGGGTAGATATAGGCACCACGCCATCTAGCGAAGGTGGCATCAACTTTAGCAATGGCAAAAAACCAGAAAAACTTTTACGCAGAATCATAGAAATGACCACCTCGACTGGCGATATCGTCCTAGATTATCATCTCGGCAGTGGTACTACAGCGGCAGTTGCACACAAACTAGGCAGACGATATATAGGACTAGAGCAAATGGACTATGGCCAAAACGACGCCACCGTTCGCTTAACCAATGTCATCAATGGCGAGACTTCAGGTATCTCCTCACTTGTAGGCTGGGACGGTGGACGCAGCTTTGTATATGCAGAGTTGGCACAGCGAGCAGCTGCAATAATTCATCTCATAACTAATGCTAATACAGAACATGAACTAGCACATCTTTATGAGCAAGTCCTACTTTCTGATACCTTGCATTATACGCTAGATGTAAAAAAGATAGCGGCGCATAAAAGTGATTTTCTAGCTTTACCAATAACTGAAAAACAAAAAGCACTCATCCACATGCTTGATAAAAATGAACTTTACGTCCATTTCACCGAACGAAATGATGCCTCTTATAGTTTAAATGTCAATGATATAAAATTATCTGAGGCATTCTATAATCTCAAAATCCATTGATATGTCAAAATATTCAGCAGATAGAGCATTTACAGATGATGTTCACATAAGGTTGGCAGTACCTCTGATCTATAATCCTATACAGTGGTGGGAAGTAAATTTAGACCAGTATGTATCCTCAGCCATCGATATAGAACAAGGTATAGACTACATCTTTAGATATGATGGAGCATTGAAGTCTGTACAAGAGCGCTTTCGCGAAGCTAAGTATGCTAGATATGCAGATTTTACGATCAGATACCGAAGAGATACCAATAAACACGAGGATCGCAAAGCTTCTGAGTTTTATAAAATGAAGGCTCAGTTTTTTACTTATGGGATCACTAATGGTGAAAAAGCAGTCCCTAGTTCTTCCAATGACTTCCTCAAATATGCAATTATCGACTTAGAAAAAGTGTATAATAAGTTAGCAACTCAAGAAATAACCATCAAAGATTCTGGAGCCAATTACTGTAAAATCATCGGAAATAACACGCTAGAATGCCCGATTAAATACAATGCAGATGGAAGTTCTTCGTTTTTTCCGATAGATATCGCAGCCATCATCAAGCTATGGGGAAAGGAAATGATCATCACTCAAAAAGGATTTATATAAGTCTATGCAGTCACTTTTAAAAACAACCATAAAGGATGAAATCTCTGCGCTCAAAGGGACAATTTATGAAGCTCAAACGATGCTACATATCCAAAACATAGCAGCGAACCTTAACTCTAATTTTGGAATGAGACCTTACCAAATCGAAGCTTTTGGGCGGTTTATATACTACATGGATCACAATGCTGCAAGTCCTCGCCACATCCTATTTCAGATGGCTACGGGTAGTGGTAAGACCTTAATAATGGCAGGCATCATGCTAGAATTATACACACGCGGTTACCATAATTTTATTTTTGTAGTCAATAGCACCAATATCATTGAGAAAACCAAAGACAACTTTCTAAATGGATTGTCATCCAAATACTTGTTTGATAGAGTAATCACCATCCATCAGCAAAAGGTAAAAATCACAGAGGTAGAACACTTTGACCAATCGAGTACCGATATAAATATACTCTTCACCACCGTACAAGGTCTGCATGCCAAGCTGAACACTCCTCGAGAAAACACAGTAACTTTTCAGGATTTAGAAGGTAGAAAAATCGCTATTCTATCTGATGAAGCACACCACATCAATGCAGATACTAAAAAACGAATCACCTCCCATAATGCAGAAGACGAACGTGAAAGTTGGGAGAATACTATGGAAACTATCCATTCGTTAGACGATCAAAATATCTTGGTAGAGTTTACCGCCACTATGGACTTATCTCACCCAGAAATCGCCAAAAAATACCAAGATAAACTACTTTTTGACTATGCCCTTAGGTCTTTTCGGAATGATGGGTACTCAAAGGAAGTAGAAGTACTTCAAAGCAGTGGTACCGCCTTTGAGCGGACTTTATCAGCTATAATATTGAGCCATTATCGTCAAATAATCTTTGAGGAGCATGAAGTTATCGCTAAGCCTGTGATTCTTCTAAAGTCCAAAACCATCAAAGAATCTCAAGCATTCTATGACCTATATACTGACGAAATAGCACACCTTAACGCTAAACACCTTGAGCGGATTAAAAAAAATGCAGAAGGTAATATTTTGGGTGCAGCATTCCATTATTTTGCTTTGAAAGGCATCACCAATGAGCAATTAGCCACAGAAATCAAACTGTCTTTTGATCAGGAAGTCTGTATGATCGTCAATAGCAAAAACGATAGTCAAGATAAGCAATTATTACTCAATTCACTCGAGGACGAGACTAATCCTTACCGATTAATTTTTACGGTAGATAAGCTCAATGAAGGTTGGGATGTGCTCAACCTCTTTGATATCGTACGCCTTTATGACAGTAAATCTAGCGACCACAAATCAGGCAAAATCTCACCTACTACCATGTCAGAAGCCCAGCTCATAGGTCGTGGTGCTAGGTATTTTCCATTTGCTATTGAAGAAGACCAACCTCTTTATAGGCGTAAATACGATAACAATCCTCAGCATCCACTTCGCTTATGTGAGCAGATGTATTACCACGCTACTTACAATCCGGCCTACATCAGTGAGCTAGGAGCGGCATTAATAGAAATAGGTATAAAACAAAACCCGAACGATAAGGCAGCGATTAGAAAGCCATTCCTTACGGAGAAAAGAAAATCAAACATACCAAATGCAATAGATCCCGCATCGATTTTTAATCCCATAACCATAAAAGGATTAAATCAAAAAATGATAGAAAGCAATCTGCTAACCGCTGCATTTGTGCCTTTAGTATCAGCCACAATCAGCCTTTCGATCAACCTATCTGACATTAACGCTTCGGTCATACGAAAAGCCTTAAGACTCAATTCTTTTTATCATTTTGATGCTTTACAGAGCTTTTTTCCCCAGCTGAGGAGTATCGATGAGTTTATAAACTCAAAATCTTATCTTGCTGCTGTTGTGCTAAGTATAGAGTCATCAGCACCAGAAACAGAACTATTGCAGTCTATAGATAATCAGTTGCAACTGGCTGTGCAAGCACTATCTGTCTGCGAACAACGTATCAACAAACAGTAGATAGTTCTAATAAATACAATTGTTTTGTATGTAGTACTGGTACCCTAATAGCAGACTAGAAAATGGCAAGATAGAAATCACCATCGAAAAACTAGAAGCTATAGCTGAGTTTCTAAAAGTACCAGTAATTTCTATAATGCCGACCTCATTACAAAGTGGGAGTAATTATGTAGTCAATAATTCCACCAAATTCTCTATATGGTAACGGCACAATTGTTAATAATTTTAGTGATTCTGAAATTCAAAACTCTCTTAAAATTGTTGTGGAGTTATTGCAGAGTCAAAAAAAAAAATTAAACAACTTTATTGAACAGTCTCTCCAATGGTTCTATAAGGATTTACAATTGTTGGTGCTAACTGATCTGAATAATTTGATAAGGCTAAATAATTAGGCTTAAATCTTAAATTAGCAAACCCAAGTGCTTTAACTGGTCTATGTACCTTCATTAATTCATTCATTAGCTGTATATAAATTAATTGTTCCATTATCTTATAATCCCGCTCCTTCAACGTGAAGAAATCCTCTTGCTACATCATCAATAATAACAGATTGCTCCGTTAGTCTCTTCGAAATTTCATTTTACTCAAAAATGTACAAAAAACGAATCTGTTTCTTCACTATTATCTATCATTTTTATATCAAATTGACATAAAAAATTAATAGCTTCCATTGCATCAATTTCACTCCAACCATTTAAATTTAATCTTTGTATCAATTCTGTTTCTAAAATAATTATTTGATCCCCATTTATTAGATTTTGTGCATTTAAATAATCACATAAATATTTTGATTTTGTAAGCAGTAAAGGATCATAATCGTTTGTATATATAAAGCTTTGTTTATCCTCTTCATTCTTCCAACCAACTATTCCAAGTATACTTTTATCTAATATTTTATAATCTTCCAAATGCGCTTGAAAGAGCCTAAAGAATGATCTTATAAATTTTAATACTAATATTTGTTCCATATTTTACATTTTTATTTCTTGAGCCAAACATGCCTACTTCCAAGACTTGTACCTAATCCTTCAACTTGAACATGCGGTTGCAAAAATTTACCTTTCACTGGATTTAAATCAAATCTTAATTTACCCCCAAACTGCTCTGTTAATGTTTCGAAATGCTTTAATTCAGTTTTAGTAAGTTGCGAGCCTGGTTTAGAAAGCTGTTTTACAAGGACTTTAAATTCTTTCAACGTACTAGCTGTAATTCTTCCTCCTAGATTTCCCGCCAAACCCACAATCCTACCTACAGGAATGACCGCCATTGCGATGTCTCCATATACACTACTAAAATCAGCTACATCCTGTGCGGTGACATACGTTCTAGCTGCGGTAGTATAAACATAATTCTCTATAGCTGAGAGGTGAGCAGTGATCGCACAGGCTGATTGGACTTTGCCTGCACGCACATCTGCCATGTACCTGTTTAGCTTATCATTAAAATCCCAAAGCGGCGGATCACCAGCACTTTCTATACTTTGTCGCACCTCATGCAACGAATGATTAAGCGCACTCACGATGAATCCTTGCCTCAGCCCATCCCAAAAGTTGCCACCCACTGCCCATGCAGAGAGGCCACCTGAAACCGTACCTACTGCGATGATGGGT
>Ga0105045_10000318_pt1 | contig 33250 bp, 26 predicted proteins | sample MAT02_FD_78089 | JGI IMG/M metagenome (GOLD analysis project Ga0105045, IMG submission 78089) | Freshwater microbial communities from Lake Fryxell liftoff mats and glacier meltwater in Antarctica - MAT-02 (megahit assembly) | ecosystem: Environmental > Aquatic > Freshwater > Ice > Liftoff... | reverse complement strand
CGGTCTTCCAGTATCGACGACTTCCATCCCCCGCATCATGCCTTCGGTGCTGCCCAGAGCAATCGTGCGAACGACGCTTCCACCCAAGTGCTGCTGGACTTCGCCGACCAAATCGATCGTCACACCTTTATGCTTTGCTTTCACGGAAAGCGCGTGATAGATCGGTGGCAGGTGACCGACGGGAAATTCGACATCAAATGTCGACCCGATCACCTGGACAACGTGGCCAACTTTTTTTTCGGTTTCAATAGCGGTGGACATACGAGTGAAATGCCGGTGGAGAGTACAGAAATGTTTTTAAAAAAAATGAACCTAGAAAATCATTTGGGTTCTGATCGGTTTACTTTGCGAGCGCCTCGACGCCCCCGATGATTTCCATGATTTCGCCGGTAATTTGTGACTGGCGGGCGCGGTTGTAGGTCATCGATAGCTGCTTGATCATGTCGCCGGCGTTCTCCGTTGCGCCCTTCATCGCGATCATCCGCGCGACCTGTTCGCTGACCGCGGCATCAAGGAAACACTTGAACAGCTTGACTTTGAAACTGGTCGGAACAATTTCCTCCAGGATGCTTTCCGCAGACGGCAGGAATTCGAAATCGGAATTGCTCGCAAGTTCTGCACCCGCGGACGGACTGGTAGATTCCGCACCGATTGAACCGAGTGGCAACAACGTTTCGACGATCGCAACTTGGCGGCTGGTGCTGATGAATTTGGTATAGACGACGTCTAACCGATCCACGCCACCAGCGAGGTATTGTTGTAAGTAGTCCATCGCGATCAATTCGACCTCATCGTAGGGCGGTTGATCTTCGAATTGCAAATGCTTTTTATCCGGCGAGACGCCGCGAAATTTTAACCCGTTAATCCCACGCTTGCCACTTGCATCGACGACCACCTTGGGAACCGACGACTTCAATTCTTCGATACGCTGCATCGCCGTTCGCAGAACCGCGCCGTTGTAACCGCCGCAGAGCCCCCGATTGCTGGCGAGCACCAATACCCGAGCGGTCGATGTCTTCTCCCGCGGTTGCAGCAGCGGATGGTCGACACTGGTGCCCGCGGCAATCAAACGCGACACGATCCGGGTGATCTGGTCCGTGTACGCAGTGGCGGCCGCGGCGCGGTCCATCGCTTTTTTGTAGCGCGCCGTCGCGATCAATTCCATCGTTCGCGTGATTTTGCGAATGTTGCGAATCGATTTGCGTCGTTTATCCAGTGCGCGGGCGTTGGCCATCGAGTTTTGTCTTTATGGGTTTACTGATACGTTAAGATCGCGGGACTCAAGCTCGTTACGGCTTGAATCCACCGCTAAATTCCTTGATCGCGTCGATGACTTTCTTGGTGATGTCATCGGTCAATTCTTTCTTCTCATTCATGTCGCTGATCAGGGCGGGATACTTCGAATGCACCCACGCCAAGAATTCGCTTTCCCATTTTCGTACTGACTTGATGGGGACCGTATCGAGGTAGCCTCGCGTTCCGGCAAAGAGACTGAGCACTTGGTCGGTGACGCTCATCGGATTGTACTGAGGCTGTTTCAGCAACTCGACCATGCGATAACCTCGATCCAGTTGCGATTGCGTGGCGGCGTCGAGATCGGTACCCAATTGCGCGAACGCTTCGAGCGCGCGGAACGCGGCGAGGTCCAATCGCAAACCGCCGGCAACTTTCTTCATCGCCTTCGTTTGGGCGGCGCCGCCGACGCGCGAGACCGAAATTCCGGCGTTCATGGCCGGCCGGATGCCCGAGAAAAACAGGTCGGGCTGGAGGTAAATCTGGCCGTCGGTGATCGAAATTACGTTCGTTGGAATGTACGCGGACACTTCGCCTTCGAGGGTCTCGATGATGGGCAGGCTGGTGATGGAACCTCCCCCAAGAGCATCGGACAATTTTGCACTACGTTCGAGAAGTCGGCTGTGACAATAAAAAACGTCGCCCGGATAGGCCTCGCGTCCGGGCGGACGTCGCATCAGCAAACTCATCTGGCGATACGCGACCGCTTGCTTGGACAAATCGTCATACACGACCAAACAGTGTCCGCCTTCGAACATAAAGTGTTCGGCCATCGCGGTCCCCGCATACGGAGCGATGTATTGCAGCGGTGCGGGCGCCGAAGCACCAGCGACGATGACGGTCGTGAACTCCATCGCCCCGTTACGCTCCAGCACATCGACGACGGCCGCGACGGCGGAATCCTTCTGGCCGATGGCGATATAAAAGCACTTCACGCCGGTGCCTTTCTGATTAATGATCGCATCGATGGCGATTGACGTTTTCCCCGTTTTGCGGTCGCCGATGACCAGCTCTCGCTGTCCGCGACCGATCGGCGTCATCGCGTCAATCGCTTTGATGCCCGTTTGCATCGGCTCGGAAACCGGTTTTCGCTCGGAAACGCCTGTGGCAATGACTTCCACCGGCCGAGTCGTCGTCGTTTGAACCGGCCCTTTGCCGTCTAGCGGGTTTCCCAGTGGATCGAGGACCCGACCAACGACCGCCTCACCTGACGGCACGCTCAGCAGGGTTCCCAAAGCCTTGACTTCGTCGCCCTCTTCGATCGTCAGGTAGTCACCCAAAATGATGACGCCAACACTGTTTTGTTCGAGGTTGAACGCGAGCCCGATCGCACCGTTGGGAAATTCGACCATCTCGCCGGCCATGACGCCGGAAAGACCATAAACACGGGCGATCCCGTCGCCGACTTCCAGCACCGTGCCGACTTCGCGGACATCGATTTTGCTGTCGAATTGTTCGATCTCGGCTTGTAATACCGAAGCGATCTCGTCACTGCTAAACTTCACGGTTTATCTCTTCGTCCAGAGGGCGATTGGCGGGACGGATGCGATCCATAACCAGCCACTTGTTTGGGATTTTTCGTTATTTTCAAATTCTATGGGATCAGGGCGCGGCGAATGACTCAAATCGCTTCAACAATTCACGCGAGAAACCGGCACGAGCTTTTGACGCCATCTTGTCGATCTGATTGGCAACGCTGCTGTCGTACACGGTGTCCCCAATTCGGATCACCATTCCAGCGATCAAACTCGGGTCGACCGTCTCCTTCAACCTAACCTTCTTATTCATGTTCGATTCCAGTCGGCGGACGACTTCGAATCGAGCTGCGTCGTCCAGCGGCACCGCGGTACGGACGCTGGCGACCAATCGGCCCATCATCTCATCCTGCAACAATGCCGCCGAAGTGTTCACTGCGGCGACGTAACCGAGTCGATTGCGTTTGCCCATGACCTTTAAAAACTTGACGAGCACGGGATCAAATTGGCCGCCGAACAATCGATCAATGACCCGATCTTTCTCCGCGGAATCGATGCGTGGCGAAGCAAACGCAGCAGCCAATTTATGGCTATTGCCGAGGTAATCGTGAACCAGTTCGTTCAACTGCGAGACAACAACATCGGCCACACCGGCCGACATCGCCGCGCCCAGCAGTGCGCGAGCATAGAGCTCACCGACCTGTTCGGCACCCGGATCGAGAACGGTTTCTTGTCGGATCGGCTCAACCATTTGATAACTCGTCATTCGCCTTAATTATTGCTGGGCAACCGGTCGAGTGATTGGCGAATCAGGTCCGAATGGTCGCCAGCAGTCAGCTCGCGACCGACCACTTTACGGGCAACCTGCATCGCCAAATCGGACGTCTGACCAGCCAAATCGGCAATGGCAACTTTCTTCGCCGTTTCGATGTCCGCGATCGCGCGAACCCGCTGCCGCTCCGCCTCGCCTTTCGCATCCTCGACGATTCGTTGACCGCTTGCCTCGGCTGCCTTACGGGCCTCGGCCAGCATGGCCTGAACCTGCGTGGACGCTTCGTCAAGTTTTATTTGGTAACCAGCCAGCAGAGCCTTCGCGTCCTTATTGGCTGCATCCGCGGACTCCAGGTCCGAACGAATCTTGGACTCCCGAGCCTTCAGCCCCTCGAGAATCACAGGCCACGCCACCTTCGACAAAATGATAAATACACCGATGAAGATCGCAATGTTGGCGATCGCCGAACCGGCATCAAATTGCAAAAGCGGCGGCGTTCCCGGCGGGTCTTGATGGCCATGGCCGGCCGCCTCGTCATGGTCGGCTTCGCCGCGACTGTCTGCGTCCGAAATCGCGTTGCCTCGCTGGGCATCGTCAACCGTCGACGGCGACACCCCGACGGGCTGAGCCTCCGTCGCGAGCGATGTTCCGACGCCGAACACAGCCAACGAAACACCGACCAACATCACAAAAACGGCACGTTGCCACGCAGCGACCATTGCGGCCTACCTCGACGAAGTGGAAATTGTCAAAAAAACTAGCTGATCAAAATCAGGATCAACGCAATGACGGTGACACCCTCGATCAACGCCGCCGCAATCAACATTTGCGTGCCGATCGTGCCGCTTGCTTCGGGCTGACGAGCGATCGCTTCGACCGCCGATCCGCCAATTCGACCGATGCCCAAGCCGGCACCCAGGATGACCAAGCCCATGCCCAAGCCAGCACCAAGTTTGCCAAACAACTTGGCTGATTCCGTTGCGACTTGGACCGCTTCGGAGACTTCAGGAACACCCTGTGCCAATAACAATGCAAACTCAAACATCTTCGCGTCGCTCCAGAGAGAACAATAGTGGGAGTGTCGTATCTATTTGACTCGAACAAAAGTCAACAATCATTTGTTTCGATCGATCACGCATCGATCGATGCCCGATCAACTGGCCAGCGGCCCAAGGCGGCTGGGGTTGATCAATTTATCCATATTCATTTGCCCCTCGTCGCCGAAGGGATCGCGTTCATGTTCGTCATGCTCGTCACCGTGGTGCGCGACCGCGGTGGAGATAAAGAGTACCGTAAGAAACGTAAAGATAAATGCCTGCAAGAAACAGATAAATAATTCCAAAAGTGTCAGCACCATGCCGCCAAGAATGACCGCAGCGTGTACGCCATATCCCAGAGATGTGGAGTACTTAGCCGCTGAAAAAATCAACAATACGAACGCGGCGGTTACCAAGTGACCGGCCATCATTGTCCCAAAAAGACGCATCGCCAACACGACGCATTTGATGAGCAGCCCCATCCACTCGAGCAAGTATAAGGGCAAGCCGATCACCAGCATTTTCGGATTGTCCCAACCGATGGGATTGAAATGAGCAAAGAAAGCCTTCGCGCCCACCTCACGTATTCCGACAAACAAGATCGCAATGAAACTGCCGATCGCCAAAACCACATTCAACGCCAAATTGCCCGTCGCCGTGCCACCCCAATGCGAAAAATCGGTGTCCTTGGTTGCCGCCTGCAACAAGTAACCTATCGGAATCAACCCCAGGACATTAGAGAACAAGATAAAGAAGAAAATCGTCCAAATGTAGGGGATATATTTGTCCGTCAGATTACCCAAATTCGGACGCGTCACTTCGTCTCGAATGAACGAGCACATCGTTTCGAACAATTGTGCGACACGACCCTTGGTTTGAAACGCCTCCAAACCTTCCCCTCGAACACGAATACGACGCGACACAAAATAAAAAGTAATGATCACCAAAACGCCGACAACCGCGGACATCATCAAATGATTGGTGATGTAGAAACGGTAGACGCCATCGTAAATATTCAGCGCCGGCACATTCGTCCCACGAGATGCCACCGAGACGCTGAATATTGGCGACTCGTGAAGCGCGTGGGGTAAAACATGGTCGACCGCCAGTTCCGTCAACGTACGGTTTGGCTGGGCGGCAGCTAGCGGCGAATTCATAAAAGGAAGCATCTTCGTGGCGTCGCCCTCGGCGTCAATCAAATGAGGAATGGAGTCTAAACGCTAGTTCGCAATTGCCGTTTTCACGATCGTGGGCGAATGGGAATTGGATGGGCCGATCACGCGTGACGCCCAAACAATGCCCGCAACCTCCAACGCCGTCAATGTGACATACCAAAACAAAACATCAAAAACAGCCTCCGGTCGAGATGCAACGTCCAACCAAATTACCACCCCGAGAACCGCAAACGTGCCCACCATGCGAATGGCCGTCGGCACCAGCACCGTAGCCGCGACGTGTTGACTCGCGCCGCCCTGGCCCTCAACAACTTGAGAACGCGAACGCCGTATCGACCGCATCGACCAAAGGTGTGCCACGCCAGTCAAAACGAGAAACACAAGACCGACGACCAAAAACAGCACCGTGTCCGCTTCGAAAACGCCTCCTGACGCTAAACCCCAGTGAAACAAACCAGAACCCACAAACAAAACGACCAGCCCCGCCGCTAACCAAAGCATCGGGGGACCAACCCGCTCGCGGGAAAATTCTTTCGTCAGATTTGATTCGGTTGGCAACACGATGCCTCAGTACAGGATGTAGCAAGGGGAAAATGTATCGCGGCGATAAGCCTGCACTCTCGCCGGATCGCTGACGACTCTCAGCGCGGCCAGCAAATCACTGGGCGCGGTCCGCCGCAACCGCTAGCGTAATAAAACGAAACATGGCAAAGGAAAAACCCACGAGAACCGCGATGGCCGTCGCCACCAGGGTTCCATTCCCACAAAATCGATCGATCCCGTAACCGACAAGCCCGACAACCCCCGTGATGCCCGCCAATTCGAACCCGGCACCCACGAAACGCGTCCAAGATCGAAGCATCGCGACGTCTTTCCGTGAGTGAGGATCATTTTTTGACAGCTCTGGCATTCTCTTCACGCCGGTTGACGGCCATCGCAGGCCAAGCCGAAACGCCTCGCTTTAAGCATTTGGATTTTGACTACGAAACATTGAAAATCTAGGGGATGTGACCGATCGCCGCACTTGCCAACGGAAGCGAACCGACCGCGAGCAATCTCGCCAACTCCTGCACGCCACCCGTGCGGCGGGGTGGCGCCGATCCCGCAATGGCACTCAAAATGTCACAATGAGCCAAATATGCCACCTTGCGGCCTTATCGCGGCCATAAAGAGAACCAAAACTTGATGGGACTAGAACGAGTGACCTGCCGTAGCAATAATCTTATTGGCGGGTTGGCTTCCTTTACTGGATTCTAAGGACAAGACGCCTTCAGGAAACGGTGTTAGCGATTCTTGCTACGGAATTTCATCACACCGATTACCATGACGGAGTCAGCGGATGGGGCGGAGGAAAGTTTGATGGTTGGGGCCGATATGGCTCCCCACACAGATTAATTGACGATCGAACGTCGGCGAACCAAATATGCGAAGGCTTTAACATAGCCCAACATGCTTGGACGACCAACGCTCGGCAGATGGGATTGGATAAGTATGAAAAAAGAAGACTCGGCGCCGACGAACTCAAAAAAGACTAAAGCGAAACCCGTCGCCGCGAAGCCCGCCGCCGCAAAGTCGTCGCTAAAGTCGGCAAAATCCGTTCCTAAAGCAAATTCGCCGGGAGCAAAAACGTCCCCCCAACCGAAGCCTGTGATGGCAAAAGCGCCTAAACCTTTGCCGGCTTCGCCGCCGAAGTCCGCCGCCGTCGCGAAGACAGTGGCGTCCAAATCAACGACCTCGGCTAAAAAATCGTCCGGTACCACTGTGCCCGCGAAAGCATCTGCCGGTCGCACATCAGCAACAAGTGGATCGCCAAAGCCAGCGGCGAAAGCGTCGGCGACCAGGGCGACACCCGCAAAATCATCGTCGACCTCCACCGTGGCGAAATCTACGCCCCCCCGGAGTTCGTCATCTCGCGCGGTCCGTGCTTTAGCTCCCGTCGCAGCGGCGGCGACCAGTCAAAACTTCTCCAATTCGACCCCGGCAAAACCGTCGCTCGCAAAGGCTCGAAAGCCATCAAAAGCCGAACCAGTTGCGAAAAAACCGGCTGTGCCCACGCCCCCACCACCGATTTCGGCAAAATCGGCGGCGATTCGTCGCGAAATGGCACTCCGCAGCCAGCGGGCCATGAAGGACAAAGACATTTCCACCGACACACTCGTTGGCGGTGTATCGATCAAGGGCTATCAGGGCAATGGAAACAATAACGCGCCCCATAAAGATCGCATCATCCTGATGGTCCGCGATTGCTTCTGGCTTCAGGCCGATTGGGAGGTTACGCGAGCCGCAGTCGACCGTGTTCGCATCGCCATGGCTGAAAAATGGCACGGCGCCCTGCCGGTATTACGACTGATGTCCGTCGCCGATGCCAGTGCCAATCGCTCGGAGCAAATCATTCGCGATATCCCGATCCACGGGGGCGTGACGAGCTGGTACATCGACGTCGATGAGCCGCCCAGCCGGTTCAGGGTGATCGTCGGATACGTTGCCGAAAACGAAAAATTTTACGCGGTCTGCCGCAGTAATATTGTCGAGACCCCGCGCCCCGGGGCGGCCAATCGCATTGATGAACATTGGCGAGATATCGCCGAAGATTACGAGCGAATCTACTCACTCAGCGGCGGACTGGATAACAACGGTGCCGATGACTTGAAAGATGTTTTCGAAGATCGGCTGAAGCGCGCGATGCCAACTCGGTCCGATGGCGGAAACGCGAGCAGCGAAACCGATGCGGCTCTGGACCGACATCGCGCCCTGCCTTTCGAAGTCGACGCCGAATTAATCATTTATGGGTCAACCATTCCCGGCGCCAGCGTGACGTTGGGTGGCGATCCGGTCAAATTGCGACCCGACGGCAGCTTTACGATTCGCTTGGCATTGCCCGACAAGCGACAAGTGTTCCCCGTCGTTGCCCAGAGCCGCGATGGCATGCGCCAGCGAACCACCGTTGTCGCCGTCGAACGAAATACCAAAGTCATGGAAGCGGTCGACCGCGATTCGAATTTCTGAGCGAGTCGTGGTCCGGTCGTTTTGAATCCGACGTGCCATCCCCGTCACGGAGGTCGTGCCGTGTCCATGCTTCCAATCATCCCTCAATGATTTTTTGCGGACTTTCATGAAAATTAATTTCTTTGCGGTCATCTTCTGTCTCGGTTGGTTCGCTCACCCGACGATGCACGCCATGGAGCCGCTGGCAATCAGCGAAGGTGACAAGATTGTCATCATCGGCAATACGCTGGCCGAACGGATGCAATTTGACGGCGATCTGGAAACACGATTGCATGCGCGGTTTCCTGATAAACATCTTATTATCAATAATCTTGGTTGGTCCGCAGACGAAATCGATTTGCGACCACGCAGTGCCAACTTTCAGGATCACGGACACAACCTCACCGACCACAAACCCAACGTCGTCTTCGCGTTGTTTGGTTTGAATGAATCATTCGGCGGCGAATCACAACTGGAGAATTTTGGCAAACGTTTTGACGCCTTCTTGGCATCGACCAAAAGCGAAATCGGCGAGGCGGAATTGGTCGTGTTCTCGCCGATCGCGGCTGAGAATTTGCGTCGGCCCGAGCTGCCCGACGGACAGCAAACGAACCAAAACATAGAGCTCTATTCCGAAGTCATGCGAGCTCGCTGCCAGTCCGCGGGCTTTCGATTTGTTGATCTCTACACACCCAGCAAACAGGCGATGCTTTTGTCGGCATCTCCCCTGACGATCAACGGCATCCACCTGAACGAACGCGGCAACGCGTTGGTCGCTCGCATGATCGACACCGCGTTATTCGGGGAGGCTTCCGAAACGACTGTGGACCTGGTTGCCCTGCGAGCAGCCGTGATCGATCGAAACCAACTCTTCTATAAGGACTACCGAGCCGTTAACGGTTTCTACATCTACGGCGGTCGAAAGAGTCCTTACGGAGTCGTGAATTTCCCCGAGGAGTTTACGAAGCTTCGCAAAATGATCGCCCTCCGCGACGAACGGATAGCGAAGATCGCCGGTGGCCATTCGGTTCCGGTCACGATCGATGACTCAACCACCGGAGCGCTCAGCACGATCGAATCCAACGTCGGTTCGGTCCCGCCGTATCTTGCTCCCGGAGAAAGCAAATCCTATTTCGACGTCGAGAGCGGTTATGAGATTGAGCTATTTGCCTCCGAGGTCGAGTTTCCTGACCTGATGAATCCGGTCGCCATGGACATCGACTCCAAGGGCCGTGTGTGGGTCACGACGACGCCGTGCTATCCACAATTTCTGCCGGGAACGCCAGTCAACGATAAGGTTTTGATCCTGGAGGATACCGATCATGACGGCAAGGCGGACAAGCAAACCGTATTTGCCGACGGGTTGCACCTGCCAATCGGAATCGCGATCGCCGACGGTGGTGCGTATGTATCCCAGCAACCCAATTTGATGTTCCTGAAGGACACCGATGGCGATGACGTCGCCGACACCCGCGAACGCGTGCTGCACGGATTTGATACCGCCGACTCGCACCACTCGATTTCCGCGTTCACGCTCGGACCGGATGGGGCGCTCTACATGCAGGAGGGAACGTTTCATCATACCCAGATCGAAACGCCGTACGGACCCCAGCGGGTCAAGGACGCGGCGGTATTTCGTTACGAGCCAAAGACCGAGCGACTGAGCATTTACACTTCGTACTCGTTCGCCAATCCGTGGGGTCACTGCTTTGACGAATGGGGCCAAGACTTTGTCGCGGATGCTTCGGGCGGCGCGAACTATTTTGCCGCCGCGTTTACCGGGGACGTCATCTATCCTCAAAAGCATCGCCAGATGAAACAATTTTTGACGATGCAGTGGCGCCCCACCGCGGCGTGCTTAATCGTCAACAATCCCCATTTTCCCGATGACGCACAGGGCAACTACCTGCTCAATAATTGCATCGGATTCCTTGGCACCCTGCAATACAAAGTCAGCGACGAGGGCAGCGGATTTCATGGCGAGCCGGTCGATCCGCTGCTGTCCAGCCGCGACACGAATTTTCGCCCGATTGACCAAAAGTTTGGTCCCGATGGGTCGCTGTATATCGTCGATTGGTTCAACCCACTGATCGGCCATATGCAACACAATTTGCGTGACCCGAATCGCGACAAACACCATGGTCGGATCTGGCGAATCAAAAATACTGGCAAGCCGCTGCTGGACGTGCCCACGATCGCCGGTCAATCACCCGCACAGTTGGTCCCCCTGCTTGAAAACGATCACGCGACTATTCGTGATCTCGTGCGTCGTGAATTGCGGTTGCACCCGGTCGCCGATGTCGTCACCGCGGTCGACGCTTGGCTTGGAACGCAATCGGGCAACGACACCCAAACCCAACACAACCGCTTGGAAGCGTTGTGGGTGATGCAGCAAATCGATCAGATTCGACCTGACCTGCTGGCCATGATCCTGAAAAGTCCTGACCACCGCGCCCGCGCCGCCGCGACTCGCGTGCTGTGCTATTGGCGCCAGCGAATTCCGGCGGGTGATGCGATGCTGCTTGCCCTCGCTGAAGACGAATCGCCACGCGTACGCTTGGAAGCGGTCCGTGCGGCCAGCTTCTTCGCCGACGTCGACGCGGCCCGCGAAATTGTCTCGATCGCGTTGACCAAACCGCTGGACGAATACCTGAATTACACGATCGCGGAAACCAATGCGACGCTCGACCGCCGCGGCGGTCCCCGATCGGGCGCCGACGAGGGTCTGATCAAGCGACTCGCCGGTGGTTCAGTTACCGGCGATCAATTGATCGCGATCACGAAGGTGGCATCCCAAGAAGCGGACGTTTCCCAGTTAGCCCGGATCACCAACGCGATCCTTGCCGCGGAGGCACCGCCATCGCAGGTCGCCGCGGCGATTCGCGAGATCATGTTGGCGGCAAAGACACGAAAGCTGAAGCCGGCGATTGATACGCAACTGGCCGCCCAGGCATTGACGAATGCGTTGTCACAGGATGACCCTTCGTTGGCGACAACGCTCGCGCAGATGGCGGGACAGTGGAATGTCGAGGAGATGATCCGGCCGCTACGGACCGCGATCATGGACGAGACCACACCGACCCAAACGCTCGATGCGTCCCTCGCAACGGTCGTCACGTTCGTGACCCCGCTCGCCACCGACACGCGCGGAGAACTGATACGGACCGAACTGCCCACACGCTTAAAGTTGCATGTCGCCAAGGCACTCGCCGGGACCAACAACGCGGCCGCCGCCGGAGCGCTCGGATTTGCGATTCGCCAGGGCGTCGACGTTGCCCTGTCCGAACCCCTGACCGATGCGACCAAAGCGGTGCTGGCTGGCGACGATGGCGTGAAAAGGTTGCGCGAAGAATTGCAAAAAAGTCGTCCGGATACCGATTCGGCAAAATTAATGCTCCGAACCGTGTACGCGGCAGGGGCCACTGACGACGAATTGATCGCACTGCTTTCCGATGCGGCCGGCATGAGCGGACCGGTGAAGCCGCTGACTGACGACGAGCGCACGCAATTGATCGCCCAGATTCAATCCAGCGGCGATGCCCATCGCGGCGAATTGGTCTATCGTCGCGCGGACTTAAACTGTGCCCAGTGCCACGTCCTCTCCGGCGCCGGTGGCAAAGTCGGTCCAGACCTCAGCGGCGTTGGCGTCAACAGCCCCGTCGAATACCTGCTGGACAGTATTCTCGAGCCAAGCAAACAGATTAAGGAAGCGTACCTGACGCTGAACGTCGTCACCTCGGACGGAAATGTCGTGCGTGGCGTGAAGGTCGACCGCGATGACACTCGCTTGGTTTTGCGCGACGAAAAGGGCAACGAGATCACGATCGCCGAAGACGACATCGACGCCGAATCCGAAGGCAAGTCGCTGATGCCCGAGGGCCAACACCAATTGATGACCCGCACCGAATTAGTTGACCTCGTCGCATTCCTCTCGGCCCTGGGTCGACCAGGCGATTACGTCGTCAACAGCCGGCCAATGATCCAGCGCTACGATGTCCTCGCCAATGCATCGGTAAACAAATCGCTGGCCGCAATGCCCGAAGGCAAAATGGAAGGCGAGCTCGCAAATATCGCTGCGGACTCCTGGACCGGATTCTACGCCAGCGTTGGCGGTGCGGTGCCACGCGGTTGGTTGCCCAACGGTGACGCACCATTGGTACTACGCGGCGCGGTCGACGTCGTCGTGGCTGGTCCAGTTGGCGTTCACGTGACCTGTGATGCGAAAGCCCAAGTCGTGATCGATGGTAAATCGGTCGCCAGCAATGGTCAACAATTTGTCGACATGACGACCGGACGTCACGAAATCCACATCGTCGTCGAATCCCCCGAGGGTTTTGAGACACTGGAAACGGAGTTCACCAAACCGACCGGCGCGAGCACCCAGTTCACCGTTGTCGGCGGCATTTGACGTCGTTCGGTCGCCCTAGGCATTCGCAAAGACGTGCCCTTCGCCGGGGCCATTTTTGGTCGGTGTTAGGATCTCCGGCCCCTCCTCGGTCATCAGCACGGTGTGCTCGAATTGGGCACTCGGTTTGCCGTCTTTCGTTCTCACGGTCCAACCGTCGGACTTGTCCAGCCGCGTGTAGCGTGTTCCCGCATTGATCATCGGCTCGACCGTAAACGCGACTCCGGGCAGTAACCGATCCACGCGGCTTTGACGATTGGGAAAGTGCGGGATCGACGGGTCTTGATGAAACGCCCTTCCCAGTCCGTGACCGACATACTCGCGAACCACCGAGAACCCTCGTTTTTGGGCTTCGGGGACGATCGTCTCCCCGATCTTGCTGACCGGACAACCGGGCGTGAGCGCACCAATGGCCAGGTACAAACAATCAAACGCGGCCTGCGTTACCGCCAACGCCTCTTCGCTGACGTTTCCAATCAGGAATGTCTCGCTCTGGTCCCCGAACCAACCGTCAACGATCGTCGTGATATCGATATTGATGATATCACCGTCGCGTAGGACATATTTCCCGGGAATCCCGTGGCAAATCACATCGTTGACGCTGGTGCAGCAGCTTTTCGGATAATTCTGTTGATACCCCAGTGTGGCGGCGCGGTACCCGTGCTGGTGAGTCCACTGAACGACGAGGTCATCGATCGTTCCCGTCGTCGTCCCCGCGACGATCTGGGGACGCAAAAAATCCATCAACCTGGCGTTCATCCGCCCAGCGTGCCTCATCGCGTCCCGCTCGGCATGAGTCAGGACGATGGTTTTTGACTTCTTAAGCATCGGGCGAAGAAACATAAACGGAGCCGTGGAATGGGTCGACCGAGGAAACGCATCCGCCGATCGATTGAAAATCGTAACCGCCCGACGTCGCGGTTTGAAGGGTCAATGATGCTCGCGGCGCGACCAAATTAAAAAACATGCGGCCGGCTGCAGCGACGTCGGATTCCGGGTTAATATCGAATCATAAATGACAGACGCATCATGCAAAAACAAACACCAGCAGAATTTGTCGATCTGCGGCTTTCACGCAAAATAAAGATCAAGTCCACCGATTTTCTAATCACGAGCTCGCGTCGACAGGAACGCTAACAGATCACGCAACTCGTCGATCGAGATCAGTTGCTCCAACCCCTCAGGCATGATGGAGGTGTCGGACGTTCGCTGCGTTTCAATTTCATTCAGGGGCACATCGATCGTGGTTGCATCGGCCAATAAGTATCGCGACGATTGTCCGACGCCGCCGCCGTTGAGCTTGATGCCCGCGATCAACCGGCCATCTTCGGTGATGACATTCCACGTCGTATACATCGGCCCGATCTCACGGCTGGGGTGAAGGATCGAATCGAGGATGCGGCTGCGATCCCTATTGCCGGCAAGACCTGTCAGGTCTGGGCCGACCCCGGCGCCTCGCCCGTCGACCGCATGACACGACGCGCATTTCGCTTGGCCACCAAAGAACACTCGCCATCCGTTGTCGACGTCTCCGCCTTCGCCAACAAGTGACAACCAGGTCGCAAGGTCGCTGCGGTCGGGTCTCGCTGTGACCGGTATCACCTTGTCGGTCGCCGGTCGTGTGGCTTGTTTCGCCGTCATCAAATCGACCTTCACGTCCTCGTTTAAATTGCCGGCGCTGAACAACTGATCGATCTCTTCGCGTGCCGCAGGATTGGACGACGCCAACACGATCAAGTGCCTTGCCGCCTCGCGACGGATCGATGATTGACGTTCACTCACCATGGCGACAAGGTCATCGATCGACCACTGCGCCGCGTCGGGAGGCACCAACACCATCGCGGACCGGCGAACATCGGCCGACCGCGAGACGTCGGTGGCAATGCTGACGAGCGACGCCCGCGTCAGCGAATCGAAACCGCCCGCTTCGACCTTTCCGGATTCGAGATAGCTGACCGCGGCAGCGATCGCACCGACCATGGGAGTGGATAGGGCGTCACGATTCCATTGGTTGGCGATCGGTTTGATAAAGTCTTCCTCCCCAGTTTCGGCGGCCCAACGAACTGCGGCCAAACAAACGTCCTCGTCGGGTGAGTCGAGGGCGTCAAGGATGGTTTGGTGACGAACGGCGATCGCGTCCTTTGACATCGGTGCCGTGATCGTTGCCCAGCGGGCCCGCATCAGTTCGGACACGTCGTCGGTTGCCGATTGCATCGCCGTCTCGCGTTCTCTTTCACCGTCGAATCGTTGGATCGCCGGGTGTCCGCTCGATGGTTTCGAAAACTGAATTCGCCACAATCGACCCGTGCGGTGAACGTTGTAACTGCGGTCGACCCAATCGGTCACATACATGGACCCGTCAGGCGCGATCGCCATGTCGACGGGCCGAAACATCGAATCCCCCAAAACCGCGACGTCGCGAGTCGCCGACAGTTTTCCGTTCACCATTGTCGGCGTGTAACGCTCGATACGATTGTCGCCCCAGCTCGTGACCCAGTATTGATTGCGATAAGACATGATGGCGCAGGGGGCTTCGCCGGTTCCCGCGACCATGCCGAGCGTCCCGGGCAGCTCGCCATTCCACGCCTGCAATGGATGCGTGCCGGCACGCCCGAAGCGAAATTGAAAGCCATAGTCGCCACCGGGTTGGACGTTGACGATGCGGCAAGGCGGCATCGCATCGGCGTCGTTGTCGACCATCAACAACCGACCCGCCTCGTCGCGACACAATCCAAACGGGTTCCAAAACCCGGTGGCGATCCGTTGCAAATGGGTTCCGTTGATGCCGCAGCGAAAGAGGTTGCCTCCCTCACCACCGCCGGTCTGCCGCGATCCGTCCTGGGCCGTCAGGGTGTAGGGCTCGCCAAAATTTTCACCCATTCCAAACGTCAAGATTGCGTCGTCGTCGGTCCCTTCGAGCAACAAACCGCTAAGCCCGTTGTGGGGGTAATCGGCTTTGGTATCCAGTGTCACGATCGTCGTGAATTCATCGGCGACGTCATCGCCGTCAAGATCAGTGATGCGAATGATCGACGCTCGGGTCGATATGACAAGGGAACCATCGGAGGCCACCGCCAATCCCATCGTTTTCACGAGCGGATGTTCGGTGCCCTCATGGAACGTCCGCGTCCGATCGAGTTTCCCGTCGCCATCGGTGTCATCGAAAATTTTGATTCGATCCGCCTTCGGTCCGTCGTAATCGTCGGGCGGGAAATGTGTATGCGATTCGACGACAAATAAACGTCCCCGTTGGTCAAAACGGCAACTGACCGGTGTGACCAAGTCAGGCTCGCTGGCAACCAATTCGATGCTGAGCGACGAATCGAATACAACGGGCGTCTCGGCGCACGTCGCATGAATACTGATAAGTCCAGACGCGATAATACTGACGATGCAAAGAAACGAGATTCGCATGACAAGGCCGTCAAAGAGTTGGAAAAAGTGCATCCGAAGTCGGGTTCAACAGCGCCAGCCGAAGCAGGATGATGCACGTCGGCGCGTGGGTAATCATACCATCGAATGTGGCTTTCACCGCATCGCTCAGGGGCATCTTGATGCACTCGATTTGCTCCGTCGCTTCGGGGGACGCCGTGCCGAATGTCAGTCCTCGGGCAACGTAGAGTGCCGTTGGCGATCGCACGCTGCCAGTAAACGGATCGGTCGTTCCCAGGAGCGACATCGACTCGGCGGCGATGCCCAGTTCCTCTTGCAATTCGCGGTGCGCGGTCTCTAAAGCATCATGGCCGTTTTCGATGCCGCCACTGACGCCCTCGGTGGTCGTCCGTCCAACCGCGTAGTGAAATTCTTTAGTCAAGTAAACGAAATTTTGATCATCGATCGCGATCACGCAAACGCCCGGCTTAAGATCCACGATCGCATAGGTCCCTGGGGCTCCGTCGGGACGGAGCACTTCATCACGACGCAGCGTGATCCAGGGGTCCGAATAAGTCGTCTCTGACGCGAGGATTCTCCAGGGACCGTGTTGCCGTGGAACCGCGGTGATGACGTTTTTCAATTTGCTGTCGTGTGCGTTCGAGTGCGTTGGAGTGCGGCGTGATGCTGCCTACGATGATAACGTGAGTGGTCACCGATTGCCCGGCGATGAATGTCAAGGAGACAGAAAGAAAAAACGCTTCGTGGCGTTCATAATTTCATCCCGGCCTCGCAGCCGCTCTTCGTCGCGGGTTCCGTCGAAACGATTCGACACGGACTTCATCACAACACGGATGGATTGCGGGTCACGCATCGATCGGGCCAACACCGCGGCAACCCCCAATTGAAACCTTGCCTGCGGATAGACAGGCACCGATAACGCGGCCAAGGACCATTGGTCGATCGCCAACGTCGACCACGGATCATCGTCAGCGTCCTTATCGTTTTGCAAATAGGGGATCGCCGGTGCGGGCAATTGATCGATGCCGCTGCGATGGATTTGGACCTGGACGCGACTCGTATGGGGCGAATACAGCGACCACGACAACCAGTGGTCCCAATATCCGCTCCGTTCGGTAAGTGGCATCGCGATGACAAACGCGACCACCAGCCCGATCGCACCGGATGACCATCGGGATTGGTTTACACGGGCTTGGGTAACGCTTGGTTGGTCGTTCATCCGGGCGACGAACAGGAACCATGATTGAATGCACATCCAAACGTTCCACAGGATGACGCCGACACTGTGGCCCAGCCACCATGGCCCCAGCAGTCCGACCAGTGATGCGTGCATGATCATTGACATAATTCCGGCGTTGCGGCGTGTGGACGGAATGCACAACGCAATGGCGATCCCTAATTCGGTGACCGGAATCATCGCCGCGATCGCGACGCGAGTGGTTGTGATGGCCTCCGCTTTCCCAAACAGTGCACCGACAAAATCTTGACCGACGGTATGTAAGAATTGGTAATCAAATTTCCCGAGTGCGGAATAGGCGTAGACGCTGACCGCGATGACCCTCAATCCGCGAAGCGAATGGATCGGACCCGCGATGCACCAGACGATTGCCTGGACCATCGCCAGGTACGCCCACGGTTGCAATCGATGCTGGTTTGTGATGAAAAAACCGCACAGCGCGATCGCAACGCAGGCCATTGCGCTGAACCGATAACCCACCGCCGCGATCGTGACCAAACCGCCGCCCAGCAGTGCCATCATGACCCAGTCGATCGCACTTGTGCCGGGGGGCAAGTTCAACATCGGCACGCTTGGAAAACCTGTGCTTAAAAAACCCTTCTCCGGAAACCACAGACGCCACGTCGAGAAGATCAGCAGCACGTTCGCGACTACCCAAGAACGCACGAATCCGTCAGTCGATGTCGCGTATGGAGTGAGGGTCATAACGGTGGTAATGAATCTCTGGGGCATCTGCGGCTGAAGACCAACGCGTCGCTCGCGGCAAAAAAAACTCGAGCTATGCTGTGGTCGAATATCGAAGCAAAAAAGTTCTGGGTCCAGTGGTCAACAATCGAGATTCTGGATGCCTTGAACAAAGGGGGTCGGACACCGTGTTCCCGCGATCCCACACGCGCTCCCCCCCAAGTCAACCACCGTTCTCCATGACACTGCTACAAGCCATCGTGATCGCCATCGTTGAAGGCATCACCGAATACTTGCCCATCTCGTCGACCGGTCACATGATCGTCGCGGCCAGTGTCATGGGCATTGAGCCGACCGACTTTACCAAAATCTATGTCGTCGCGATCCAGCTCGGAGCGATTTTGGCAGCCGTAGTGGTTTATTGGAAAAAATTCTTCGATTTCAGCAATTGGCGATTCTATTTAAAACTGATTGTTGCCGTCATTCCGGCACTTTTGCTGGGAGGTTTGCTTTCCGACACGATCGACGAATTACTGGAAAGCCCCTTTACCGTTGCCGTGATGTTGTTGGTTGGCGGAGTCGTCTTGTTGTTCATTGACCGAATGTTTCAAGACCGCATGATCGACAACGAGAAAGATATCAGCAACCAAAAAGCATTCGTCATTGGCCTTTGGCAATGCCTCGCGATGGTGCCCGGCGTCAGCCGCAGCGCCGCGAGCATCATTGGTGGGATGCAGCAAAATCTGACACGGCGGGTCGCCGCCGAGTTTTCGTTCTTCCTCGCCGTGCCAACCATGTTCGCGGCGACCGGGTACAAATTGCTCAAGGGACATGAGGCGATCGATCGCGACTCGATTATCTTGCTTGTCGTCGGCAACGTCGTCGCCTTTTTGGTCGCGTTGATCGCGATCAAATGGTTTATCTTCTACCTGCAGCGCTATGGTTTCCGCTTGTTCGGATGGTATCGAATTTTTGCCGGAATCGTGATCTTGATTCTGTTGCAAACCGGTTGGATGAAGTAGCGATGGGCACGACGTGCCGCAATGCCGCCGACGGGCAAGCGTGCGGTACCTCGCACTGGATACACCTGCGGTCATCCGCCAAAACGCCAAACGCGGTATGGACGCGTGTCTAGTGGTTCGCTATAGTGAACACTTGTTTTTACACCTTTTGGACGGAGTTCCGATCATGTCAAATACGCTGACACCGCGGCAACTAGAAGTTTACGAACTCATCCGGGAATTGATTGTTGATCGCGGTTACGGACCAACCGTCCGTGAGATCGGTGCCCATTTTGATATCAAGAGTCCCAACGGCGTCGTTTGCCATTTGAAGGCGCTAGAACGCAAGGGGTTGATCCTTCGCGGTGCCAACAAGAGCCGGTCGATTCAATTGACCGATTCCGCCGATCGTCGTCCGCATTCGATGCCCATGGCAGGCGTGGTGGCCGCCGGTCCGACGCAATTGGCGTTTGAACAACCCGGACGCGTCGACTTCAGCGAATTGCTGTTCCGTGATGACCGATTTATCCTTCGCGTTTCAGGCGACTCGATGATCAATGCGCACATTACGGATGGCGATTACGTTGTGATCCAAAAGCAAGACGTGGCAGAACCGGGAACCATGGTCGTCGCTCAAACGCCTGACGGTGAAGCGACGTTAAAGTATTGGCACCCCGAAACCAATCGCATCCGCTTGCAACCGGCCAATGACGAGATGGATCCCATCTACGTCAAAGATGCTAAGGTGATCGGCATCGCCGTCGGCGTCGTCCGTGCCGGGGTTTGATTCCTGCCTATCAATTTTTCGATTCCGCACTCGCCGGCGTTTGAGCCGGTCTGGCGTTCGGCGTCCCCGACGAAGAGCTCGAAGGCGTACCCCTACGAACGACACTACGACCGGGGATCCTGAACCCGGCCTCGAATCAAAAACTGCCGACCTTGCGAAGCAACAAGCTCGCCGGATCACCGGGATCTGCAATTAGGACCAAGAAGCGGTAAAGTTAAAATCGACGGCGTTGGCGATCATCACCGACAGGCTCGCCGAGCGGCTGCGGCATGACCTAATTGAGGTGCCATAAAATGCTCTCCATGACAACTGACCCCTGAGATAATTTTCCGATGAAATTAGTCCATCATGGTGCCTACCACGGCGTCACCGGTTCGTGTCACCAATACTGGATCAACGACGATGAAAGCGTCCTGGTCGATTGCGGAACCTTTCAGGGACAAGATGCGAAGAAGCATCCCAACCCCGAGATTAATTTTTCGCTTCAGGGTATCGTCGCGCTGCTGCTCACCCACGTCCATGTCGACCATGTCGGACGCGTTCCGTATCTGCTGGGTGCGGGATTTCGCGGACCCATCTATTGCAGCAGGCCGACCGCGGAGCTGTTGCCCCTGGTGATGGAAGATTCGCTACGGATCGGGTTCACCAAAAATAAACGCGGGATCGAATTCTTTCTCAAGAACATCGGTGACATGTTGCGGCCGGTTCCCTACGGCATTTGGCAACCGATCCCGGGCGACGCAAAGATCCGGCTGAATCCGGCGGGTCATGTTTTGGGTTCGACGTTTTTTGAGATCGAATCGCGTGATGGAACCGTCGCCGTCTTTTCGGGTGACCTGGGTCCAAAGGAAGCCCCGCTTTTGAACCCGCCACAGAGTCCACCGCATGCGGACATTCTGGTATTGGAGTCGACGTATGGCGACACTCTGCATCCGCCACTTATCGACCGAAAAAAGCAACTTGAAAAAATTCTCTGCAAGACGCTGGATAACGGTGGTGTCACCATCATCCCTTCGTTCAGTCTCGGGCGGACGCAAGACCTGTTGTTGGAAATGAACGAAATCTTTGAACACCTGGATCGACACTGCGAGTGTGACTCGCTGCGTACCGTGCCGGTGATCGTCGACTCACCCCTGGCGTCCCGGTACACGAATATCTACTCGCGATTGAGTGAATTTTGGGGTGACGAAGCAAAGCGGGTTTTGACATACGACGACCAACCTTTGGTATTTGAGCGATTGCAAAGCGTTGGTGACCATCGCGAACACATGGAAGTCGTCTCCCAATTGAAAACGAGCCATGACGCGGCGATCGTGATCGCGGGCAGCGGCATGTGTACCGGCGGCCGGGTTGTCGATTATCTCAAGATGTTTTTGGGACGGTCCAACACCGACGTCATCTTTGTTGGGTACCAAGCTCTAGGCACTCCGGGTCACTACATGCAACACGCAGGAGAATGGGTTCGCCTGGACGGCAAGCGATTTGAAATCAATGCCACCATCCACACGATCAGCGGCTATTCCGCACACGCCGACCAGGCGGACCTGATCCGTTTCGTTGAAGGGTTTGAATCGCGACCCAAACGCATACGGCTTGTCCACGGCGAGTACCACGCAAAAAAGGTGCTTACGGCCGAATTGACCCGTCGTGGCTATGTCGTGGATTAAGATCTCCCGACGGTCTGCCATGTTTTCGTCGAGCCCGCAGGCCTATTCACGGCGTTGATAAACGCGAACGTAATCAACCGTCATCTCCGCAGGAAAGCTGGTGTCGCCGGCAACCGGACCGACAAAGCCACCGCCGACAGCAAGATTTAAAAGCAAATGGAAACGCTCATCAAACGGGGCGGGAAAGGGACCACCTTCGCTGGACCACTTGGTCTGAGTCTGGGTCTTGACGCCGTCGATGTACCAATCGATACGACTGGGAGACCACTGGATCGCGTACTCATGAATTCCATCGGCGGAATCTCCCTGATCAAACGTGTGAGTCCCACTGGTGGACAAATTGTTGGGCCAAGTAGCGCCGTAATGCAATGTTCCTAAAACTTCTTGGGGCGTTTGCCCCCGAATCTCCACGATGTCGATTTCCCCGCTGGACGCCCAAGTCCCATAAACCTCATCGGTTGGTAACATCCAAATCGCTGGCCAAAGACCGGCACCCTGGGGCGCTTTGGCGGCGATCACGAAGAGACCATACTTCCAATCGCCGCGATATTTGCTGCGGATTCGTCCGCTTGAATAATCGCGAGTGGTGCCACCAATATTTGGATTGTCGCGGCGAGCGATCAAGTGCAACTGACCGTCGCTGACCGAAACGTTCGTTGGCCGATCTGTGTACATTTGCAACTCGTTATTGCCGCCTCCGAATGCGTTGACCTCGCATTCCCATTTTGTACGATCGAGTTGCTCGCCGTTAAATTCGTCGTTCCACACCAATGCCCAATACGCGTCGCTTCCAACCAGGCGGCGAAGGGAAGCTTCGCCGGAGGGATCGGACGAAGTCGCGGATTCGAGTTTGGAATCAGCGACAGAAGGCGATTGAGCGCCGAGTTCACCAGCATTGACGCAACACAGCAGCAACAGTATTCGCACCATTGTTCGGGCTTGTCTTGTTCGGGCTTGAATGTCGAACACATTTTTCATGGGAGCAGCTTGAACTTTGATGAGCGGAAAAGAAACAGCAAACCACAATTGTCGCATACTTTGCGCGCCGACGACGCAACGTGCTTACATTTTCTCGATGCGAAGCCCTCTCCTGCGCTGAAAGGCCGGCTCTTTCGGAGGGAGAGTGAACGAAACCACAATTCATTGTAGTTCGTATCCCAACAAATTAGACCAGCCGAACCAAACCAAGCAAACACACGTTCCCCGTCGGTGACTGGTAAATCCGGACAGTAGGGGTTGGTCTGATGAGTTTGTTGTGCTTGATCGCAGGTGACGACTCGTTGCCACCGTAGCGAACGCGGAAGTCTGCCCGGTGCCCTGCGATCCTCGCCACTGAGTCCGGTTCTGATTTTCGCCAAACGCATTCGTGACGACGCCGACCAAGCAGAAGGCAATCGCGGTAAACGAGGATTTTTTATGATAACTCAATTTGGATCGATGAACTAAATCTCGCTGCATTGTAGGCATGATAATTCCGCTTCGGTGCCATCGCTGACTTAAACGATCATTCACCTCGTTTCATTAAACATGATCTGGCGTCGACTTAGGTTGAAATCCTTACCGGGGATTGCCTATTTACCTTCAAAATTCGTTCACCCGTGAGCGAGCTTACCGGGGTCTAGAAAGACGGGTGAGGATCAGACGTGGAATGTCTTGCCGTCTTCTTCGTAGGTGATGCGATAGAGTTCCGTTCGGCGGTCGTTCCAGTTTTGCACCGAACCGGTTTCTTTGTGGCGACGGAGGACTTCGAAATCGAGATCGTGGATGATCACCGTTTCGACGTTGGGATTGCATTCCGCGGCGATTGCGTCGCGAGCAAACTCCATGTCCGCGGGCGTGAAGATTCCTGATTGTGCGTAGTGGATATCGGAGTTTTCGAGGAATGGCAGATTGCCCGTGCAACCGGCGATCGCGACGTACATGTGGTTTTCGATGCAGCGAGCCTGCGCGCAATGACGAACTCGCAGATACCCGTGACGAGTGTCGGTATTGAAAGGAACAAACACAATTTGGGCACCCTTGCTGGCCGCGATTCGCGTCAGCTCGGGAAACTCGATGTCGTAACAGATTTGAATCGCGATCGGCCCGCAATCGGTATCAAAGACTTCGACGCGTTTGCCCGGACTGACGCCCCACCATTTTCGTTCACTTGGCGTGACGTGGATCTTGTATTGCTTTCCGATCGTACCGTCGCGTTGAAATAGGTAGGCGATGTTATAGAGAATGTCGTCCTCGACAACAAACTGGGAACCGCCGATGACGTTGACGTTATATTTCACCGCCATGTCGATAAACATATCCAATAGCTGCGGCGTGAAATCGGCCAAGCGTCGAGCCGCCGTTCCCGGACGAGTCACTTCGACGCAGGACAATAATTGCGTCGTGAACAATTCGGGAAACAGAACAAAGTCGCACTTATAGTCGGATGCTGTATCAAGAAAGAATTCGCATTGCTTGGCAAACTCGTCAAAATTCTTGATTGTGCGAACTTGGTACTGGACCACGCAGATGCGGATCGGTTCGACGATGCTGTGAAAACGTCGTTTCGCACCGGGAACGTGATCAAGATTGATCCATTCCAAATAGGTTGCGTAACCGCATGATTGATCGTCCGTTGGTAGGTAATTGGGGATCAACCCTTTGACCGCAAACCCGTTAGAAAGCTGGGCGGTGAGAACAGGATCGAAGACGCCATTTTGCCGGACGTTATCAATGTATTCGCGGGCCGACATCGAGGCTGCATACTTGTGATATCCGGGGATGCGACCGGCAATGATGAAGCTGGATAGGTTTTTATCACGGCAGAGTTGTTTGCGTGTGTCATATAAACGCCGCGCCAATTTCATCCCACGAAAATCGGGATGCACCATGATCTCGAAACCATAAAGCGTATCGCCTTTGCTCTTATGATTTCGAATGTAGCCGTTGTCTGCGATCGCCTTCCAATTATGCCATTCGATTTTGGAGTCGTATTCCAAGATCAAATTGGATGCCGATGCGGCCAAGCGACCGTCGATTTCGATGCACAATTGGCCTTCGGGAAAGATTTGCACTTGGCTGGCGAGCATTTCCGCGTCACAGATCGGCAGACCTGGGAAGCAGATGTTCGCCATTTCGATGATGGCCGGAAAGTCGCGTTCTTCGATCTTCCGAACGACGATGTTCCATTCAAACTTGGTCAGGTCCAGCGCTTCCATCGACACGTCGTCCGTGGGGGTAAACATTGGGCCCACAAAAGCGTCGACCGCTGGATATCGTTCTATCCGATCGGCTTGGTTGGGGTAACCGGCAAGGTGCCCGGGCGAGTGCAGCCGACGACCATCGCCATCGTCTCAGAACGACTGCGATTTCGGACCATCTTCTTCTTCGTCGGTGCTCGCGATTTGGGGGACAATGGCGGATTGGTTCGCGTCACCGATGGCGATCGCGATCCATCCGTCGCGCAGTTCCGCTTGCACGACCGCCAACCCCTTCATCGCGGGTTGATCGGCGACCGAGGGCGGAATCAGGGGCAACGTTCGACGTGTTGAAAACACTTTGTTGAAGATGGCGCGGACGGGCAGGCGGTCACGCATCGACATTTCGGGGCCGCTGATTCGCAGGTGGCCCTCGCGGACCAACTCGACCGACAATCCCGAAATTTGAGGCCGATATCCGGCGCGAACGATGAAGCGGCGGAGGTCGATCGAGCGGTCCTGTTTCAACCGCACGACTCGCATCGTCACCCACATGATGTCGTCTTCGATCTCGACGGTGATCGGACGCGTCGGCGCGAACTGGATCGCGATGTCCCCGGCCAATTCTTCGGATTCATCGATCGCGATCGGTTTTTCGATGCCAAAGTGTTTGCGGATATCTTCGATCAGTGCGTTGATCGTTTTGGATTCGCCCGATGGCAGGATTGTTTCGAACGTATTGTTGATCGCCGACTGGTGAACCTGGACACTGAACAGGCTGGTGATCGGTGCTCGCGGCCGGGGCGTGAAGGCGGCCAATTGCCAATCACCCGCGACGCGGTATCGCGCCGTCAATCGCGATTCGCTGGTTTGCATGTCGACGATCATCGGATTGAGTCGTAACGTTGACAGCGGGCCGGTCAGGCGATCGGTCATTGCGGTCGTCACGGCGTCCAGTTGTTCATCGACCTTGCCGTCGATTTCGGTTTGGACGCTGCCGCGGATCTTGTTCTGTTGGATTTGTCGGGCGCGGGGCGCGAGGGCTTCATAACGGTTGCTCGCGATTTCGCGTACCAGCGAGCTGATGACGGGAATCGCATCAAATTCGGTTTTCATGCCGCGAACGCGAGTGGCCGATTGCACGTCGACGCTGGTGTTCCCCGCGACGATGCCGAGTGGGGAAATTTCCAGGGGTGTCGACGAGAGGAACGAGGCGCTGGAGTGGCTGCGAATCATGACAGGCCACTGGTGGCTGGACGCACCGGTATCGACGCGTCCGTGATTTTCCAAAACCATTCGCCACGTCGAATAGCTGGGCACGAGGCGGAGCGCGAGGTGACTGTTGGCAACGCTGGTTCCGCGTACTTCGGCACCAAGGATATTGTCGCGGACCGGTTGCACCCGCGCTTCGACTTCGGGGATCATCCGGGCGATCATGGTGTCAGCGATGGCGACGCGTACGTTGGCGTTGCGGTAATGCGTGTTGAGCGAATTTGCGATGCGGTTGGCTTCGCGAGATTCGGCGAAGCGAAGCGTTTGGACGGCGGACGCGACGTCGATGCCGCCCAGGTCGATCGCATCGGATTCCTGGCGTTCGATTTGCGCCAGCACCGCGGCATAATCGATCGGGGTTGCGGCCCAGCGGCGAAGCGCCAGGCTGAGGTTTCGAATCGATGACCGGTCTAGCCAAAGCGATTGAGCGTCGGTCAGTCGGTGCCAAGTCAGGCGAGACAAGAAACGCTGGGCGGTCAGCTTGCGGGTTTCGATATCGCCGGATTGATTGACATTCGCCAAGTCGTCGATCATCAAAAACCGTGACCAACCGACGGCATCGCTCGTCTGACTCGCGTCGTCGGAAACCGCTGCGATCCAAACGCTCATCTGGTTGGCATCAATGCTGGACAAATCCTCATACGCATCGGCGTCCGAAACTCGCGCGACGGTGCCCTGGGTCGTTCGCCAAACCGCGGACCAGACCGCGACGCGGCGATCGAGTCCGTGGACGGCGCGAAGCATGCGGATTTGCAATTCGCGATCCTGCAACGATTCGCCCGCCTCGTGTCCCTGGCTGGCGAGCGTATCGAGCCGGTCGAGCCACTGGCCCGCAGCGGCCGCGGACACGGACGTCAGTCGAGACAATTCGCCAAGTGTCGTCGCGACGTCGGATTGCCAATCGTCAATCGAGAATTCGGGTTTGCCGGTCGAAGCGAAACGCGTCAATTGTTTTTGCTTGGCGACGCGAGCGACGATTTCGAGGTCGAGAATCAATTGCCTCGCGTCGGGATATCCGCCCAGGCCATGATTGCGACGGCTGGTGTCGGTCGTTCGCGAAACGGGTTCCTCGACCGGGGCAGAACTGGAAATCGCCGCAACGGACGACACGAGAACGTCCTTGGGACCCGGTGACGGTTCGATGCCCGCCAGTTCCTCGACGTCATCACGCTGCGGGGCGAGCAGGAAGACTTCGGCAACCGGCGAGACGTCCGAATGATGATTGCCACGAATCGCGTGAGGCGAGTGGATCGAACGTGGTTGAACGTTGGTGTCGATATCCGTCCGCGCGTCCAGCAACAGCGATGGTCGGGCCGGGGCGACCGATTTTAATTTCGCGGTCAACGTCCGCGGCAGGGGCACGGGTCGCTTGGAGGCAAAGTCCGTCGCAATGGACCGATCGGATTTCTCGCCGTACCGGGGCAGCCACCCGCCGAAGCGATCATCCAGCCCGGTTCCTGCCCACCATTTCGCAACGACCGGACGCAGCGACTGGCCGATCGATCCAGACCCCATCAGAATAAAAATAATGCAGGCGCTGGCCAGAATTGGCCAGTAAAGTACCTTCAAGCGGGCTTTCCGTCGCATCGCGGGTTCCGTGCATTAGCGGGGAGGCGTGACCGACAGAATCGGCTCCACAGATTTATCGGAAAAACTCGCTTCCAACCGTGACGCTGCTTTTCAATGTCGATACGACCGCACCCCGGGAAAAAATTGGTCAAGCCGCAAAGTCGTTCCATTCCGCCAAATTTGACTGCGAATACGGTTTTTTTGCCGCCCGCAGGTCATTCGACGCCCGCGAAATGTCGGGTCCTGTTGATGATCGCGTCGATGGATGGCGGCGGCAGCGAACGGCAAACCCTGGTGTTGCTGCGGCACCTGGATCGTTCCCGTTTCGAGCCCGAATTATTCGTCCTTCGTCGGGGCGGATCGCTGTACGATCAGATTCCCGCCGACGTACCGGTGCATTGCTTTCAAGACGCCCGATCATCGCCGCCGTCCACCAGGTGGGATCGATTGAATTGGTCTTTCAATTGGCCCGGGCGAATCCATCGCCGCCAAGTGGCATATTTGACGTCATTGCTTCGCGACCGAAGCATTGATGTCATTTACGATCGCACCTTTCACATGACGCTCATTGCCGATCCGGCGGCAGAAAAAACCGGCACTCCGCGGGTATCAACGATCGTCAGCCCGCCCAGCCATGCGGTGCCGCTCAATGCGGGACGATTCCAGCGACTCAAGCGGCGGCAATTGGCCCGCGCTTATGCCCGTGCGACGGCGACGATCGGGGTCAGCGAAGCGGTCGTTGACGATGCGAAGATCTTTTACCGGTTGCCGGATCACGTCGGGATTTGCATTCCCAATCCGGTCGACGCCGAGGTCCTTCGTGGACCGATCGCGAATTCGCCCCTGCCGGTGCGTGATCGCCGGTACACAATCGTTTGTGCCGGTCGAATGACCCCCGAGAAGGGGCACGCCGTGATGATCGACGGGCTCGCAGAATTTCGTAGTCAAAACGTCGACGTTGAGCTGCCGGTCGTCTGGATGATCGGCGACGGACCGCTGCGGGATGGCTTGGAGGCCCGCGTAAAACAATTGTATCTTCAGGATAACGTGCGGTTCCTGGGCCACGTTGATTCGATCGCACCGTTTGTTGCCCAAGCGGACCTGCTCTGTTTGCCGTCGACGTTTGAAGGGTTTCCCAACGTCGTGCTCGAAGCGATGGCGATCGGCACTCCGGTGTTGGCCAGCGACATTGCGGCGGTGCGATCGCTGCAGAAAATCGAAGCCCAGGAGATCCATTCGGGGGGAGGGTGCCTGGCGACATTCGCAAGCCAAAGCGCCGTTGACCTAGCACAGAAATTACAAAACGTCATGCTGGACCCGGTCTCGACACGGGCTCGCGCGATGGTGGCAAAGCGGCTGACGGACGAAGGATTGTCGATCGGGGTGATCGTTCCCAAAATCGAAGCGATTATCCTATTAGCGGTAAATGCAGTCCCGACGACGTGAATTTGAACGAAAGCGATTGACGATGACAGTGGCAAATCGACGAATCTTTGTGGCCGGTCATCGTGGCATGGTCGGTGCCGCGCTTCTCCGACGTTTGCGAGACGAACCGGTGTCAGTCGTGACGGCGTCGCGAACGGAAGTCGATTTGACCGATCGCCGTGCCGTCGACGATTTCTTTCGCGCTGCGAATATCGATGCCGTGATCTTTGCCGCCGCTAAAGTCGGTGGCATCGTTGCGAACGACACGTATCCTGTCCAGTTTCTGACGGACAACATCAACATGGCGACGAATTGTATCGCGTCGGCCTATGACCACGGCGTTTCACGTTTCCTATTTTTGGGCAGCACGTGCGTCTATCCTCGGGATTGTCCCCAACCGATCCGAGAGGAGTCGTTGCTCAGCGGACCGCTAGAAATGACGAACGAAGCTTACGCGATCGCAAAAATCGCCGGCGTTAAACTGTGTCAATACTATCGCCGCCAATACGGTGCGAATTACACCAGCGCGATGCCGACCAACCTGTACGGACCCGGTGACAATTATCACCCCGAGCACAGTCACGTTTTGCCCGGCTTGATCGGCCGATTCTACCAAGCGGCACGGCGCGGCGACCGCAGTGTCACGATTTGGGGAACGGGAAAACCAAGGCGAGAATTTTTGCACGTCGATGATTTAGCCGATGGACTCGTTCACCTGTTGGACATGAACGGCGCGCCCGACTGGGTCAACGTCGGCACCGGCCAGGACATCTCGATCCTCGAAGCCGCCAAGATGGTCGCCGATGTCGTCGGTTTTGATGGCGAGATCGTGACTGACCCGTCGCGTCCCGACGGCACTCCGGTTAAATGCACCGACGTGTCCCGATTGTCCGCGACCGGATGGACGGCAAAAATCGGCCTTGCCGACGGCCTCCGCAGCACATTTATGGCCTACCTGAAAGAATCAGCGCAGGGCGAACTTCGGGCGGTGTGACGCGGGTGGCCCGCGGGTTACGCAAAAGTCATTTGCCGCATGGTCGCCGCTGCGTACGATTGACCATTGATGCCGCTGCTGGCATCCAAACAGGCAATGCACAAAAAGCCCATAAAATGAAATCGCACATTCCTCGCTCGGTCGCCCTCGCTGTCGCCTTCGCCGCAATGGGCATTTTTGCTGGTTCGGCCAGCGCCCAACATCATGGCCACTACGGAGGCGGCTTTGGCGGTGGTCACTACGGCAGTGGCTTTGGTGGCGGCCAACATTCGCTCGGTTACGGTGGCATCGGTTACGGTCACTCGGGACTCGGCATCGGTGGGATCGGCTACAGCGGCACTGGTTACAGCGGCCTGAATGGACTGGGCTATGGCGGCATCGGATACAGCGGGCTTGGATACAGCAGCCTTCGTCTGGGTTACGGAGGGCTCGGCTATGGCGGGCTTGGGTATAGCGGCCTGGGCTATGGCGGCCTGGGTTACGGCGGGCTTGGGTATAGCGGCCTGGGTTACGGCGGGCTCGGTTATGGTGGCTTGGGTTACGGCGGGATTGGTTACGGCTCGCCACTGTCGGGTTATGGTTACGACTCGTTATCGTCGATGAGACATCGAGATTACGTATCGCCGTATTCGTACAACGTGCTGCCACCGGTCGCACGGTACAGTGTCCAGCGTGTCCCCAATGTCCAGTCGCTTCGGTCAGCACCGGGCATGAGAGTCAACCCGGATGACGAGAATGTTCAATTGCGTCCAGGCATGGTATTGTCCGACGGCGCGACGGTCATATCCGTTGACCCGGTGAAGTAAACGCGTCCGTCGTCAGCGGAGGCTTGTCGTTACCTTGGCGAGTTTATGCCGCAAATCTTCTCTTGGCGGCATCGCCGTGGTACAGGTCAGCGCGGGTAAGCGGCAGGACGGATGGCTCGCGTTTTGCCTGCTTTTCCATCAGGACCTGATACAACCTCGCACCGCCGTTTTTGAACGCCATGGAGCATCCGGCGAGGTACAGCAACCAGACGCGATATTTTTCTTCACCGACGTATCCGATCGCTTCTTCGCGGCGTTCATATAACCGTTGGCACCACAATTTGCATGTTTGCATGTAGTGGTTTCGCCAGCCTTCGACATCGGATACCTCGAACCCATTGGATTCCATCGTTTGGATCATGTCACCGAGGTGATCCAATTCTCCGCCGGGGAAAATATACTTATTGAGAATTTTCCGTTCGGCGTTGAGATGGCGGAATTGCTTCATCGTCGCCTTCCCCGGACGCGTGATTCCTTGCAACAGGAACAGTCCATGTTTGGGCAGGAAAGAATTGACCTTCCGCATGTATCCCGGCATATTGTCGATCCCGACATGTTCATACATGCCGATCGATGCGACCTTATCAAACGTGCCTTCAAAATTTTGATAATCACATAACTCGACCGTCACGTGATCCTGCAATCCAAGTTGCTTGATTTTATCATGCGTGTACGAGACCTGGTTTTCCGCCAATGTGATTCCGTGGCCGATGACGCCGTAATGCTTCGCGGCGTGGATTAGCAGGCTGCCCCAGCCGAAGCCGATGTCCAGCAGCCGCTCGCCCTGTTGGAGCCGGAGCTTTTTGCAGATCATGTCCAGCTTGTCATGCTGGGCCTGGTCGAGCGAGTTATTCCAATCCGTGAAGTACGCGCACGTGTAGACCATCTGCTTGTCAAGAAAAAGCTCATAGAACTCGTTGCTGACGTCGTAATGAAATTGTATGTAATCTTTGTTTTCGCCACTCTTGCGACTTTTGCCCGTGACGTCACCCTGGTACTCGTGGTCGACGCGGGTATTTTTGGAAGACTCCAGCAAGAACGGCAGCAGTGATTTGACCAACACCGATTTACGAATCTGCTTCATCCGTTTACGAGAATCGTTGACGGCCAGTGTCTCCATGAACGTGTGCATGTCCGCGCCATGAAAACCGATGTGTCCGCGAGCGTAGTGCTCCAGCAGGTTGGTGGCCGATGGGCGGCGAACGATCGATCCGATCACGCCAGGCCCGCTGATGGACAGAAACATATCGGGCTCAACCGACTCACCCAACGGCACCATCGAACCGTCCCACAATTGCACCGAAATTCGGGCGTTCAGTTGGGACGCGAGTTCCGCGAGCAGCGTTTTGGCGGCGTGGAGTTGGCGTTGGGCGCGAGATTGACGCGAAAACATGACGGTGTTCCATGGACAATGGGATGAACACCTTGGAGTTAGTGAAATTTTGGCCCGCCGGTCAATATCAAGGATCACCGGGTCACGCGGCGAGATTGCGTCCGACGTCAGTTCGGTAGGCGATCGCGGCGGGCAGCAACCCAGCCAATACCGCAAGCAACAGCACAAAGGGCAAAACGTACAACTCGTAAGTGCTGACCGTGAAAAAAGTCGGACGGACACCCGTATTCGCTTCGATCACGGGGCTGGCGATCACGATCGCGGCATGAGCAAGCACCCAGCCGAGGATCCCGCCGATGACCGCGATCAGCAAACTTTCAAGCAGAATGATCATCGTCACCGCATCACGTTTCGCGCCAAGCGCCCTCATCACCGCGATGTCGCGTCGGCGATCGTTCATTGAGTTATAAATCGCGACCAAAATCCCGACCGCCGCGACGACGCAGGTGATAAGCGTGATGACCATCAGCGCGGTCAGCAGCGGCCCGATGATTTGCTCAAGCAACCTGTTAATCTCGCCGACCGGTGCGGCCGCTTGGGCTCGCTTGCTCTCATCAATCCGGTTCATCATCTGTGGCCCCCACAGCCCGCCGTTGCGAACCAGGATCGCGGTCACTTCTCGCTCGGGGATGCTGAGCGGTTTGATTTCGGCATCCGCGGGCGTCTCTCCGGCGACAAAGTCTGGCTCCGGTGCATCAATTGGT
>Ga0105045_10000317_pt1 | contig 33292 bp, 29 predicted proteins | sample MAT02_FD_78089 | JGI IMG/M metagenome (GOLD analysis project Ga0105045, IMG submission 78089) | Freshwater microbial communities from Lake Fryxell liftoff mats and glacier meltwater in Antarctica - MAT-02 (megahit assembly) | ecosystem: Environmental > Aquatic > Freshwater > Ice > Liftoff... | reverse complement strand
GCACCAACCGCCGGCGCACCGCCGCCGCAGGCGTCCCCGATCTCTGCGGTCCGCGCACGCACGCGCTGCCACGGCGCGGCCGCACGCAGCGTTTCCAGCAGGTGCAAGCGTGCGCCACCTCGCGGCAGGCCACCGCGGGCTCCCCGGGGACGCCCGCGCAGCATGTTCGGCGTCTCCGCTCCCACGCGTCCCGACATCGTACCCGCGTTCACGCGTTCCAGCAGCTGGGCGAGCAAGCCCGGGGGGAGCGCCGCGGTTACGGCCTGACGCAGCACGTCGCCACTGCTCAGCGGCGGCTCTTGCTCCGCCTCGTCATCCGTTGCTTCGTCCGGATCTTGCTCGGGCTCCGCGTCAGGCTTCGCGTCAGGCTCCGCGTCGGGTTCGGCGTCGGGTTCTGGCGGTGGCTGGTCCGGCGGCGTGGCCGACGAGTCGGGTGGCGGCGGCTCAGCCGCATCAGCCGGCGGCGACGGCGGGCCATCCTCGGGCGGCGGCGCGGGAAGTCGGGTGGCGCGCGGTGCCAGCACCAGCGCGGCGGCGACCTCGGCATCCGGTTCGGTGACCAGCAGGCGACCGTGCAACGCGGCATGGGCGCGCGCGCAGCGCACGGCGAAGAGTGGCGCACGCACAGAATCGATGCCGAACGCATCGGCCGTCTCGCAGAGTGCCTGCACCCAGCGCTCCTCCACGCTGACGCTCAGCAAACGATGACGCGCTTCGCGCACGGTGTCCGCCCACTCAGTGAGCAGCGGCGTATCGAGCGCCTCGCCCAACGCATCATCATTCATACGATCGAAACGCACCAGAAACGCCACGCGATCCCGCAGCGCGGGATGGACCGCTTCCTCATCGATCGACTCATCGAGAAAGAGCGTGCAGACGCGCGCGTCGTGCCGGTCAGCGATCCCGTCTCGCGCCACTTGGACCTCCGCATGATCGAGCACCTCGGATAACGCGGTGCGCGCGGCCACTGAGAGCCGTTCGGCCATTGGCACCACGACCACCCCGCCGTGCGCTGCGGCCAACACCCCGCGCTCGGCGATCAGCCGACCGGACGAGAGCGTCGCACTGAGATCGACGCCGCCGTACAACCGATCGGCGGTAACACCCGCCGGGACACGGCGCAGTGGCGCACCACTCGGGAGCAACTGTTGCAGCACCGCAGCGAACACCCTGGCGTGTTCGTGGAGCGGATGGTCGAGCACCGCACCGCCGAGTCCGCGCGCATCCACCGCGAGGAGCAGGCCAGCGAGAGCCCGTGGGCTCGTTGGCAGTTCAGTGCGTGCGGTCGCCATCGCCCCACAATTCCGAGATCGCTCGCTCCACGCGCGTGGTGGACCCGGCGTCATCCAGCACATTGCGGCGCAACCGATGCCGAAGCGCCATGGGCGCCACCCGCCGCAGATGGTCGAGCGTGACCTCGTCCGCGTGCTCGTAGGCAGCAAGGGCGCGCGAGGTGCGCAGCAACGTCAGCTCACCTCGCAGACCGTCCGTGCCCAGCTTGGCACACAGCTCGGCAGCGCGCTCGAGAACTGCGTCGGAGACAGAGAGCGCCTCGAGGCGCGTGCGCGCCTTCTCCAAGGCGCGCCGTGTCTTCGCGTCGGCCTTATGCCAGTGCGTCAGAAAGGCCACCGGATCGCGATCAAATGCGTCGCGTCGCTTGATGACCTCGATACGCGTCGCGATCACCGTGGGGGTCCGCACATCCACGGCTAGACCGAAGCGATCGAGGAGCTGCGGACGCAGCTCCCCTTCCTCCGGGTTCCCGCTGCCCACGAGCACAAAGCGTGACGGGTGACGCACACTGACTCCCTCGCGCTCCACCACATTCTCACCGGTGGCGGCGGCGTCGAGCAGAAGATCGACGAGGTGATCCTCCAACAAATTGACCTCGTCGACATACAGAAATCCGCGGTGCGCCCGTGCCAGCAGTCCTGGCTCGAAGGCCTTCTCCCCAGTGGTCAGCGCACGCTCCAGATCGAGCGCCCCGGTGACGCGGTCTTCGGTGGCGCCAAGCGGGAGATCCACCACCGGCACCGGCGCCACCACAGACCGGGTAGGGTGTCCCTCGGCCGTGCGAGCCTGACACTCATCACACCGGGCGCCGTTGGCGGCCGGGTCGCAGCCGTACCGGCAGCCCACTACCACCTTCATGGGGGGAAGTAACCCAGCCAATGCACGCACGGCGGTCGATTTACCCGTACCCCGATCGCCGAACACCATGACCCCGCCAATGGTAGGGTCGATGGCCACCAGCATCAGGGCCAGCTTCATCTCATCTTGTCCTACGATCGCGCTGAACGGGAAAACCGGTCGCATGCAAATCCATGAAGGGTCTACGGGTCGGAGCACCACCCCCGACACTCCTGTGAGGATAGGATCGGGTACCGGCGGTTGCAAGAGGCTGACAGGCAATGTGTACACTTTTCTTGACACCAGAAAGTCCTCTGAGTATCCTCGGCGCGTGAACCCTCCCGACCAGGCCTTTTCCGCGCCGTCTCGCACGACGGCGCCCGCCTCGGCGACGCCAGAGCGCGCGCGAGCGACCCCCTCGGCGTCGACGGCGCCACCGACGACCCAGATGGCGACGCAAGTTCCTGCTCCACCATGGTTTGAGCGAATCCGGGACCGCTGGAATGCGCTGGTCGCAACGGACGACTTCCAGCGATGGAGTGCCCGATTTCCGCTCACTCGGCCGATCACGATGCGCCGATCACGGGCGCTGTTCGATGTCGTGTCCGGATTCGTCTACACCCAGACCCTGCTGGCGTGTGTCGAACTCGACCTGTTTGCCTTTCTCGCCAGCGGGGCCCGCACGATTGATGAGATCGCCGAACACGCGCGACTCTCACCCGCGAGCACCGAACGGCTGCTCAACGCGGCGGTCTCGCTCAAGTTGCTCATGCGGCGTCGCCACGGGCGTTATGCGTTGGGGCCGCTCGGTGCGCCGATGGTTGGCAATACCGGCGTGCTCGCGCTGGTCCGGCACCACCGAATGGCCTACCAGGATTTGAGTGACCCCGTGGCGCTGTTGCGCCAAGGCGCCAACTTCAGCACCGAACTGTCGCGCTACTGGTCGTACGCCGATGCCCCGCGTCCGCAGTCCATAGACGACACGCGGGTGGCGGCGTATTCGGAGATCATGGCGGCCACACTGCCGCCGGTGGCGGCCGATGTGCTCGACGGGTACGATCTGTCCAAGCACGAATGCCTGCTCGACGTCGGGGGTGGCGAAGGGATGTTTTTGTCGCTTGTAGGGGCTCGGCACCCGCAGCTGCAACTGCGGCTGTTTGATCTGCCGGCGGTGGCGACCCGCGCCCGGACGCGCCTGGAGCAGGCGGGCATGGGGGAGCGATCGATTTGCGACGGCGGCAACTTTCACGCCGATCCCCTCCCCATTGGCGCGGATGTGTGTTCACTCGTGCGGGTGTTGCTCGACCACGACGACGCCTCCGTGCTTCGGCTGCTCCAGCGGGTGCGGGCGGCGCTCCCAAGCGGCGGCGTGCTCCTGATCGCGGAAGCCATGGCCGGTGTGCGCGGTGCCGAGACTGTCGGCGACGCCTATTTCTCGTTCTATCTCATGGCCATGGGCAAAGGGCGCGCGCGCCGTGCGTCGGAGCTGCACCAGATGCTCCAGACCGCCGGCTTCCGAAAGAGCCGTGAAGTGGCCACCCGCTTCCCGATTCAGACGGGGCTCATCGTCGCCGAAGTCTGACGACTGGCGCTTGGCGTGAGCCGGTCTCAGGTGGTCGTTCTGGAATCCCGATAAATTCTGTCATCCAATATTGACAGTCCCCACTGTCAATCACATGTTACAGCCCGTGAACACCCTCGCCGTTGTTTTTGAAGCGCCTCTCCAGCTCGCCGTGCGCGAGCTGACGCTCGTTCCTTCAACGAGCGCCGATGTTGTCGTGGCCATGCGGTGGTCCGGCATCAGCACCGGGACAGAGCGCATGCTCTGGACCGGAACCATGCCGCCATTTCCCGGCCTCGGCTATCCACTCGTGCCCGGATACGAAGGCGTGGGGGAGATCATCGAGGCTGGTGCGGACTCCGACCGCGAGGTGGGACAACTGGTGTACATTGCCGGGTCCCGCGGTTTCACCGACGCGCGTGGCCTCTTCGGTGGCCAAGCATCGCGCGTAGTCGTGCCGGGCGCCAAAACGGTGGTGCTCAACCCGGCGCTCGGCGAGCAAGGGGCGCTGTTTGCCCTGGCGGCCACTGCGCACAACGCGTTGTGCGCGACCGCATCCGGCGTCTCGCCGCGCGATGTGCCCGATCAACTGCCGGAGTTGATTGTGGGCCACGGCGCCCTCGGGCGGCTGATTGCGCGGCTGGTGGTGCTCTACGGCGGCAAGACGCCCACTGTATGGGAGATCAATCCGGTGCGGATGGATGGTGCGCGCGGCTATCCGGTCATGCACCCCGACGACGACCCGCGTCGTGACTACAAAACGGTGTGCGAAGTGAGCGGCGCCAACGGATTGTTGGACTCGCTGATCTCGCGAATGGCCCCCGGCGGTGAGATTTGCCTCGCCGGGTTTTACAGCGAGCCGGTGAGCTTCACGTTTCCCCCAGCATTCATGCGGCAGACGCGCTTTCGCATCGCCGCGCAATGGAAGGAATCCGATCTGTCCACTATCGCGGAGCTGGCTAACTCGGGAGCACTGGCGCTCGACGGCCTGATTACCCACCGCGAGCCCGTGTCCCGTGCGGCTGAGGCGTACCCTACCGCCTTCGGCGATGCACATTGTGTCAAGATGATCCTCGACTGGAGAACGGCAGTATGAGTGACAACGGAAACGGCGCCACCAACAACGCCCTGCACCAGCTGCATTCCAACGTCCGCGATGAAGCGGCCGAAGAGCTCGAATCGGTGCACACCGGTCCGGTCACCAAGGAAACGCAGATTATCGCGATCTACGGCAAGGGAGGCATCGGCAAGAGCTTTTCGCTGGCCAATCTCTCATACATGATGGCGCAGCAGGGCAAGAAGGTGCTGCTCATTGGCTGCGACCCGAAGAGCGACACCACCTCGCTGCTCTTTGGCGGACGCGCCTGTCCCACCATCATCGAAGTGTCGTCGCGCTTGAAGCTGGCGGGACAGCAGGTTACGATCAGCGACGTTTGTTTCAAGCGCGATGGCGTGTTCGCCATGGAGCTGGGCGGACCCGAGGTCGGGCGTGGCTGCGGCGGGCGTGGCATCATTCACGGCTTCGAAATTCTCGAGAAGCTCGGCTTCCACGAATGGGGCTTCGACTTCGTGCTCCTCGACTTCCTGGGCGACGTGGTGTGCGGCGGCTTCGGCTTGCCGATCGCGCGCGACATGTGCCAGAAGGTCATCGTGGTGGGCTCTAACGACCTGCAGTCGCTGTATGTAGCCAACAACGTGTGTTCGGCCGTGGAGTACTTCCGCAAGCTGGGCGGCAATGTGGGCGTAGCCGGCATCCTGATCAACAAGGACGACGGTACCGGCGAGGCGGAGGCGTTTGCCAATGCTGCCGGCATTCCGATCCTCGCCAAGGTGCCTGCGAACGACGACATCCGCAAAAAGAGCGCGAACTACGAAATCATCGGGTTCCCCGGTGGCGAGTGGGGGCCGCTCTTTGGCGAGCTCGCGCAGGCCGTGGCCGACGCTCCGCCGGTGCGTCCAAAGCCGCTCACGCAGGACGAACTGTTAGGGCTCTTCGCCGCCAGCCAGGTGGGTGGCAATGTGGTGCTGGAGCCGGCCACCATGTTCGACCTCGTGGGACGCGAAGAGATCGTCAAGCCGTCGCTCGAAGTCATGTACGACACCGTCTGACACGGAGACTGCGATGAGCATTCCAACCTCTGGCGAGGTGGTCTACGACGGCGCGGGTAGCACGCCCACCGCCAACGACCACGATCAGCCGAACCTGCGCGCGCTTCCCATCGTCGACGCGAGCACCATCAACACCGCCGCCACCACCAGTGATGGTCTTGGCTGTCACGCGGGCGCGAACGAAATGCTGGCGGCCGCCAAAGCCGCCGGCAAAAGCGAAACGCTCGATCAGTATGCCGCCGATTATCCAAAGGGCGCACACGATCAGCCGCAGAGCATGTGTCCCGCGTTCGGTTCGCTGCGCGTGGGACTGCGCATGCGCCGCACCGCCACCATTCTCTCCGGCTCGGCGTGCTGTGTGTATGGCCTGACGTTCACGTCGCACTTTTACGGTGCGCGACGCACGGTCGGGTACGTGCCGTTCAACTCCGAAAGCCTCGTTACGGGCCAGCTGTTTGAGGATATCCGTGACGCGGTGTTCAAGATGGCCGACCCGGCGCTGTACGATGCCATCGTCATCACCAACTTGTGCGTCCCCACCGCGTCCGGTGTTCCCCTGCAGCTGTTGCCGAAGGAGATCAACGGTGTGCGCATTATCGGCATCGACGTGCCGGGCTTTGGGGTGCCCACGCACGCCGAGGCCAAGGACGTGCTGGCTGGGGCCATGCTGCGGTACGCGCGCACTGAGGCCGAGCAAGGCCCGGTGGCCGCACCGCGCGGGGGGAAGAGCGACAAGCCCACCATTACGCTGGTCGGCGAGATGTTCCCCGTGGATCCCGTGGGCATTGGCATGATGCTCGAGCCGATGGGACTGGCGGCCGGACCGGTGGTGCCAACGCGCGAGTGGCGTGAGCTGTACGCCGCTCTCGATTGCGTGGGCGTGGCGGCCATTCACCCCTTCTATACCGCATCGTATCGCGAGTTCACCGCCGCAGGCCGCCCCATTGTGGGCTCGGCGCCGGTTGGCTACGACGGCACCGAAGGCTGGCTCGAGTCCATCGGCCAGATGGCTGGTGTGGCACGCGCGCACATCGATGCGGCCAAGAACAAGTTCCTTCCCGCCATCAAGGGGGCGCTGTCGGCCAAGCCTATTCAGGGGCGAGTCACGATGTCCGGCTACGAAGGTTCCGAGCTGCTCGTGGCGCGCTTGCTCGTGGAGAGCGGCGCCGACGTGCGCTATGTGGGCAGCGCGTGCCCGCGTACCCCGTATAGCGAAGTGGACTACGCGTGGCTGACGGCACGCGGTGTGCACGTGCAGTTCCGCGCGTCGCTCGAACAGGATCTTGCGGCGATGCATGAGTTCAAGCCCGACCTGGCCATCGGCACCACGCCGGTCGTGCAAAAAGCGAAAGAACTCTCCATTCCCTCGCTCTACTTTACCAACCTCATCTCGGCGCGTCCCCTCATGGGTCCCGCCGGCGCCGGTTCGCTGGCCACGGTCATCAACGGTGCGCTTGGTAACAAAGCCCGCTTCGATACCATGAGTGCCTTCTTCGATGGCGTCGGTACCGGCTTTGCCAGCGGCGTCTGGGAAGACGTGCCGCAGGATCATCCCGAGTTCCGCGAGCACTACAAGCGCCACCTCGCCAAGCTCGCCAAGAACCGCAAAGCGCAGGAGATGGTCTGATGCTGGTGCTCGATCATGATCGCGCCGGTGGGTACTGGGGCGCGGTGTACGTGTTTACGGCCATCAAGGGATTGCAAGTCGTGATCGACGGCCCTGTGGGGTGTGAGAACCTGCCGGTCACGTCGGTGCTGCATTACACCGACGCCTTGCCGCCGCACGAGTTGCCCATTGTGGTGACTGGCTTGGGCGAAGACGAACTCGGTCGCAACGGCACCGAGGGCGCCATGCGCCGTGCCCACAAAACGCTCGACCCCGAACTGCCAGCGGTGGTGGTGACCGGTAGCATCGCCGAAATGATCGGCGGTGGCGTGACACCCGAAGGCACCAACATTCAGCGTTTCCTCCCGCGCACGATCGACGAAGACCAGTGGCAGGCCGCCGAACGTGCGCTGTACTGGTTGTGGACCGAGTACGGGCTCAAGAAAGGCGTCGCCCCCAAACGGCGTGAACGGAAGGAGGGCGACAAGCCGCGCGTGAATATCGTCGGCACCATCTACGGCTACTTCAATTCACCCAGCGATCTGGCAGAAATTCGTCGGTTGGTCGAAGGGATTGGCGCCGAAGTCAACATGGTGTTCCCGATGGGCAGTCATTTGGAGAATGTGCCGCGCTTGGTAGATGCCGACGTGAACGTCTGCATGTATCGCGAATTCGGCCGCATGCTGTGCGAAGCGCTGGAGCGTCCGTATCTCCAGGCTCCGATCGGTCTGCATAGCACTACCAAGTTCCTGCGCACGCTCGGCGAGATGCTCGGCCTCGATCCGGAGCCGTTCATCGAAAAGGAGAAGCACACCACGATCAAGCCGTTGTGGGATCTGTGGCGCAGTGTCACGCAGGACTTTTTCGGCACCGCGAGCTTTGCGATTGTGGCGAACGAAACGTACGCGCGGGGCGTGCGCCACTTCTTGGAGACGGAGATGGGACTCCCCTGCGCCTTCGCCTTCTCGCGACGGCCGGGCGTGAAGCCAGACAACGAGGCAGTGCGCGAGGCAATCCGCGCCAATCCGCCGCTGATGATGTTCGGCAGCTACAATGAGCGGATGTACCTGGCGGAGGTGGGCGCACGCTCGATGTATATCCCGTCGAGCTTTCCGGGCGCGATTATCCGGCGACACACCGGCACCCCGTTCATGGGATACTCGGGCGCGACGTATCTGATTCAGGAAGTGTGCAACGCGCTGTTCGACATGCTGTTTCATATCCTGCCATTGGGCACGGACATGGACAAAATCGACGCGACACCGTCACGGTTGCATCAGGAGCTGCCGTGGGATGACGAGGCGATGAGCTCGCTGGATGAGTTGATGGAGCAGTACCCGGTGCTGATCCGGATCTCCGCCGCCAAGCGTCTGCGCGATCTGGCCGAACAGGACGCCCGCGAGCTGGGCGACACACTGGTCACGCGGGATCACGTACTGGCGTCGCGAAGGGCGCTTAAGTAGCTAAGAGCTAAAAGCTAAGAGCTAAGAGCTAAGAGCTGGAGTTGTTAAGCTCTTAGCTCTTAGCTCTCAGCTCTTAGCTCTCAACCGTTCCACCACCCCCTCCGGGGATTCCTCGAGGAGCAAATGGCCGCCGTCGACTTCCACCAGCTGCATGGTGGGGAGGGTGTCGACGGCGCGGCGGAGGGCATTGAGAGGCACCCAGCGGTCGTTGCGCCCCGCGAGCAGGGTGACCGGGGTGCGGAGGGCGGCGGCCTCGCGCAGGAGCGCAGGCAGGTTCCAGCGCGCCATCATGGCCATGGCGGCGTGGACATGCCCCGGCTGTTGACAGAGCCATTCGTACCGTCCGAGTTGCTCGGGCGTGAGTGTCGAGCCGGTGCTTTGCAGCATGGTGCGGACAATCCGGGTGGTTCTGGCCAGCCAGGCGCCGCTGGCAGCGGCCGGATCGGACTCCACAATCGTCGCGAGGAGCGGCGCGATGAACTGGATGTACCAGGTGGGCGGGGCCACCAGCGCCGGACACACGCCGAGGATGTGGCGCGGGGCAATGGCACCGTCGAGGGTGAGCCGCAACAGCAGGGGCACACCGGCGGAATGTCCGATGGCGGCGTCCGGGCGCAGCTGGAGCGCGCGCAGCAGCCCGCCAATGGCCGTGGCCATGGAGTCCAGGGCAAAGAGCTGTCGGGACCGTTCGACGGCCGGAGGTGCCACGGTGAAGCCATGGCCGGGCAGATCGATGGCGACCACGTGATGGTCGCGGGCGAGGAGCGGCGTGCAGCCGGCCCAAGAGTGCGTGGAGCCGCCGGTGCCGTGAATGAGCAGGACGGTGGGGCCTTGACCCTGTTGTTGCACGTGCCACCGAACGCCATCGACCACCTCAAAGGAGGAAAAGCGGCGATCGGGCCAATCGGCAGGGATTTCGAGCAGGGATGAAGTGATGTTTTTTAGGGCCATACTGATCTCAGCCGAGAAAAAGGCACGAAAACTGTGGGAATGCGTAAATTTATCTTGACGGTTTGCGGTGTAAGCTTCAGTTTACAGCTGCGAGTAACAGATCGCGCCAATTCATCAAAGGGTTGGCATCCCCACCGTGCGGGATTTGCGCGGTAGTACGCATTTTTTGGAGGCACGATGCTCGAAAAGGGCGGAATGACCGAAGAAGAAGCGCGTCGTTTTCATGGCTACATGATAACGGGCACGCTTGGGTACGTCGTCGTTGCTGCGGTCGCGCATTTTCTTGCGTGGTCCTGGCGTCCGTGGTTCTAACCCTCTGATCATAGGCTGGAGATAACTATGCATAGGATCTGGGTTGGGACTGACCCGCAGTTAATTATGGCCGCACTGGGAACGTTCCTCGTGGGCTGCGTCCTCGTACTTCACATCTGGGCCTTTGGGCAGTTCAACTGGCCTGGGACCCTCAAGGCCACGTACGCGGCACCCGCGGCCGCCGCCACTCGTTAAGGAGCATCCATGCACCGCATTTGGTTGATGTTTGACCCGCGTCGCGTCATGGTCGCCCTGGTTGGCTTCCTCGCCGTGCTTGCGCTGGTCATCCACTTCGTCCTGCTGAGCTCGCAGCGTTACTCGTGGATCGAGAACGGAACGTTGTCGGCAGTGCAGGCTCCCGTTGGAGCATCGGCTCCGGCGGCTGCGGCAGAAATGTCGCCATTACCGCCCGGTCGGTAGTACGTTCCGCGTCGTCGCCGGGATGGTGTCTCGTACGTGTCTGTACGACGCCATCCCCGGCCGACGCCACGTAGTCCCTTCCCCCCCGTTCGTCTTTCTCTGCACGTCCGGAGATATCGCCCATGGCGATGCTTAGCTTCGAAAAGAAGTACCGTGTCCGTGGTGGCACGCTGATCGGCGGAGATCTTTTTGATTTCTGGTTCGGTCCCTTTTACGTCGGATTTTTTGGTGTCACGACGATCTTCTTCACGGTCCTCGGCACGCTGTTGTGCGTGTGGGGAGCGGCGATGGGGCCCACGTGGAACCTCTGGCAAATCAGTATTGCCCCTCCGGATCTGAAGTACGGTCTGGGTATGGCCCCGCTGCGTGAAGGCGGGCTCTGGCAAATCATCACGATGTGCGCGCTCGGTGCCTTTGGCAGCTGGGCACTGCGCCAAGCGGAGATCAGCCGCAAGCTCGGAATGGGCATGCACATCCCCTGGGCGTATGGTGCGGCAGTGTTGGCGTATGCGACGCTCGTGGTCTTTCGCCCGCTGCTGCTGGGCGCTTGGGGCCATGGCTTCCCGTACGGCATTTTCTCGCACCTCGATTGGGTGTCGAACGTGGGGTACCAGTATCTCCACTTCCACTACAATCCGGCGCACATGATCGCCGTCACGTTCTTCTTCACGAACTGTCTGGCCTTGGCTATGCACGGCTCGTTGATCCTGTCGGTCACGAACCCGCCCAAAGGCACGCCGGTCGGCACGAGTGAACAGGAGAACGTCTTTTTCCGCGACCTGCTCGGTTATTCGATTGGCGCGATCGGCATTCATCGGCTCGGCCTCTTTCTCGCAGTGGGCGCCTCGGTCTTCAGTGCCATCTGCATCGTGATCTCCGGCCCGTTCTGGACTCAGGGATGGCCTGAGTGGTGGAACTGGTGGCTCAATCTTCCGATCTGGCGCTGAGGCGAGGGACAATGCTCGAATACCAAAACCTCTTTACCCGGGTACAGGTCCGCACAGTGCCGGAAGCCGGCCTCCCGATCGATGAATCGACGGGGAGCCGGATCGGCAGCGGCACCTTCTCCTACCTCGCCGGCAAGTTCGGTGATGCGCAGGTCGGCCCGATTTATCTCGGATGGACCGGTGTCCTGTCGCTGATCTTCGGCTTCATGGCCTTCGAGATCATCGGCCTCAACATGTGGGCCTCGGTGGGATGGGATCCGGGCGAATTCATCCGGCAACTGCCTTGGCTGGCCCTCGAGCCGCCCCCACCGCAATTCGGTCTGCGCATCCCACCGCTCAACCAGGGTGGCTGGTATCTGATGGCTGGGTTCTTCCTCACCTTGAGCATCATGCTCTGGTGGGTTCGGACTTACCGCCGAGCCCGTGCGCTGCAGATGGGCTCCCAGCTCCCGTGGGCCTTCGCCTCCGCGATCTTCCTGTACTCTACGTTCTTCTTCCAGCCACTGCTCGTTGGCAGCTGGAGCGAGATGGTGCCTTTCGGCCTCTTCCCGCACCTTGACTGGACAGCGGCGTTCTCGATCCGCTACGGCAACCTGTACTACAACCCGTTCCACGCCCTGTCGATCGTCTTTTTGTACGGCAGTGCGGTGTTGTTCGCCATGCATGGTGCCACCATTCTCGCCGTCGCCCGTCTGGGTGGTGAGCGTGAAATCGAGCAGATCACGGATCGCGGCACGGCTGCGGAACGCTCCATGCTCTTCTGGCGCTGGACCATGGGATTCAACGCAACGATGGAGTCCATCCATCGCTGGGCCTGGTGGTTTGCGGTGCTCACCACGTTTACCGGTGGTATCGGCATCCTGCTCACTGGCACAGTCGTCGACAACTGGTACCTGTGGGGTGTGAAGCACGGACTCGTGGCGCCGTACCCGGCCGCGAATGTTCTGACTCCGGAGCAGCAGGATCTCCTGCGCGGCCGCTATCAGGGCACTGCACCGGATACCTTCCCCACCTACGTGGCACCACAGCCGGCGATGATGATGGACACTTCGGCTATTGCCCCGCTCGACTCCGCCGCCGCACTTGACTCTCTCGCAGTCCCAGCGCCGGCCACTTCGGCCCCGACAGTCCCGCCCGCTGGTGGGAGGACGCCCTGATGCGCACACGTTCCTTGTGGCAGAGTTCCACCGCCCTGTTCGCCCTGGCCGCACTCGCGGCCTGCGGCGACTCGCAGGTCGACTCGGTCCAGAAAGGCTATCGCGGCGTCGCCCTCGAGCAGAACTACAGCCGCGGTGATCTGAAGGCGAAATTTGAGCAGGTCAACATTCCGGAGCCCTTGCCACCGGCTGGCGAATCACCGCCAGGGCCATTGCCGTGGCGGAACGTGCAGGTGCTCAATGATATCACGCCGGGCGAGTTTCTTCGGACGATGACGGCCATGACGACCTGGGTGGCGGGCACCGGTAACTGTGCCTACTGCCACAACGTGGCCGCCCTCTGGTCCGACACGCTGCCCAACGGCAAGCCGATTTACGCCAAGCTCGTGGCGCGACGCATGCTCCAGATGACGCGCCAGATCAACGGGGAGTATTCGCAGCACGTAGCCAACACCGGCGTGACCTGCTACACCTGTCACCTTGGTAAGCCGCTCCCCAACGGCCTCTGGTTCTACACCAGTCAGAACGACTATCTGCGGCATTATCTCGATCGCGATGGGGCGCGCGTAATCACGCAGCAGGTGGAACCCACCAACGTCAATCGCAGCTCGGTCAAGCAGACCGAATGGACGTACGCCCTGATGATCTCCCAGTCCAGCGCATTGGGCGTCAACTGCACGTACTGCCACAACTCCAGAGCCTTCTCCAGCTGGACGCAGGCCCCACCGCAACGTGTGACCGCTTGGTACGCGATCAACATGTTGCGTGACCTGAACACCAACTATCTCGCCCCGTTGGCACCGGTGTACCCGGCCGTCCGGCTCGGCGCGATGGGGGATGCCCCCAAGGCACAGTGCGTGACCTGTCACAACGGTGCGTACAAGCCGCTGTATGGCGCGCAGATGGTCAAACACTATCCCGCCCTCTGGGGTCGGTCGGATTGGAACGGTGTGCCCTTCCCGGGGTTGACCCCCGCCATGGACACCGTCGCCGCTCCGACTGCACCCGCCGCAACGCCCGCTGGGCGGAGCAGCGCCATGGTGCCCGCGCCAAGTGCGGCCGCCACGGGTCAGGGCGCCGCCGGGAGCATGCGCTAACACGCACGCCGCACGGCGCCACCAGCTCAGTTCGCGCGCACCGGGCTCTTGCCCATGGCGCGACCCCGCCCCGTGGCGCTTCGGCGTCGCGGGGCGGGGCACATTCCTGACCTGGGGATTCTCCCACGGATCAAGGAAAACCCGAAACCCGTGAACCGCGATTGGCATTAGTTAATACGTAGCAGCCAGTTCCGCAGCCGCCTTCCCGTGTCCCCCTAACCCGACCCGACGTGTCCACTCGCCGTCTTCCCGTCTACATCCTTGCCGACGTGTCCGGCTCCATGCAGGGCACGCCCATCGAGTCGGTAAAGTCCGGAATCCGCCAGCTCCATCGCGATCTGCTCGGCGATCCGCAGGCCATCGAAAGCGCGTACCTCTCGGTGCTGACTTTTTCGAACGACGCCCAGCAACTCGTCCCGCTCACCGAAGTGGCCATGTTCAACCCGCCCGAGCTGACCGCCAGCGGCCAGACCAACTTCGGCGACGGGCTCCGGCTGCTCCTTGAAGTCTTCGAGCGCGAACTCGTGCGCACTACCGCCGATCAAAAGGGCGATTGGCGTCCGCTGGTGTTCATTCTGTCCGACGGCGCCCCCACCGATGTCGACTGGCCGGTATACGCGCAGCAGCTGCGCGAGCGGCGCCCCGCCAACATCATTGCCGTGGCCTGTGGCGACCAAGCCGACGTGGAAGCGCTCAAGCAGGTCACCGAGATCGTAATCCAGATGCAGGACATGTCACCCGACGCCTTCAAGGCGTTCTTCCGCTTCGTTTCGGCGTCGGTCAAGCAGACGAGCGCTAAGGTCGGGGCCATGTCGGACGGCGGCGGCATTACCCTGCCCCCGCCGCCGCCGGGCATCACGATTGTTCCGTAAGCACACCGCGTGACCATTGACCCCACGGCGGCCCCTCAGAGCCCCTTAGAGGCCGCAACGACTGCTGCGGCACCCAGTACACCGCCCATCCCTCCCGAACCGCCTCCACGCCCGACGTGGAACGTGGTTACCCCCGAGGCGCCGTGGTGCCCCGCCGCGTGGCAGGCGCATCTTGAGGCGGTGGCACCGGGGCTGGCGGTACCGCATGTCAGCCCCGACACCGCAGAGGCCTCCGGCGCGCACGTTCGCCACGATGGCTGGCAGCTCCTGCTCGGTGCGCGGCGCGGCAAGTTGCACGCGCACCGTGGCGATCACCGCGAAGACGCCGGCCAGATCGTCACCTTCTCCAACGGGTGGTGCGTTGCGGTGGCCGATGGCGCCGGCTCGGCCAGCTGGAGCCGACTGGGAGCCTCCATCGCCACGCACGTGGTCACCCGGGCGCTTCGCGAACTTCTGCTGCACGGTCGGGCTCCGGTCAGCATGCTCGCACCGGCACTCCGCACGGCTGCTCAGCAAACGCATGACGCAATGCGGGATTTCGTCTCGCGCACCGACACCGCCCCCCGTGATCATCGCACCACCCTGCTGGTGGCCGCCCGGCTAGGCGACCAAGTGGGGCTGATGCAGGTGGGAGACGGCGCCATCGCCTGGCTGCATGCCGATGGTCGCGCCTCGCAGCCGCTGGCCGGGCACGCCGGAGATTTCTCCGGCGAGGTCTCGCACTTTCTCCCCGACGACGGCGCCGTGCAGGAGTTGATCGCGTCCATCGTAGTGACCGACGCGAGCGATTGCGCCGCGCTGCTCGTGGCTAGCGATGGCATCGAAGATCCGTGGTATCCGTTCGCCAAACATGCGGTCCCGCTGTATGCGCAAATGGTGCGTGGTGTGTCGCCCGATGTTCCCACACCGGCCGGTGTCACGCCCGTCTTCCATCAGGCGGTGCTATCGGCCGCCGATCCGGTGCACGCCCTCACTGAGTGGCTGGCTTTTGAGAAGCGTGGTGAGAACGACGATCGCACGTTGTGCATTGTGCGGCAGGAGGCGCTCTCGTGGGGAGCATAAGCTGTCGGCTCACTGACGGGCGCGTCTTGCAGCTCGAGGACGAACCGGTGGGCACAGGCGCCGAGAAGCGTGTGTTCCTTACGCGGGACCGGCAATACGCCGTGGGCTTTTACTATGGCGCGCTCACCGATCGTCGCGAACGCGTGGACCGTCTCACGCGCATCCTCACCAACTACAACCCCACGCTCGCAGCCAACGGCGCCTATTGGTCGGCCTATTACTGCTGGCCGGTAGGAATGGTCAACGGCGAACAATCCATTCCCGTGGACTTCGCGCGCCGTCAGCAGCTGGTGTGGCCGCCCCTTGGGGTGGTGACCCCCACGTATCGCGGCAACTTCTACTTTGCCGACCGATTCGGTCAGAAGCAGGAGAAGGAAGTTCGCTGGTTCACCGGCGGGAAGGCGTCAAAGTTCGTGCCGCAGGCCGAAACGGGCTCGCTGCTCACACGCCTCCAGATTGCGGTGCGCTTGGCGCGCGCCGTGCGCCGCCTGCACATGGCGGGGCTCGCGCACGCCGATCTGTCGAACAAGAACGTGCTGATCGACCCCAAGGGGGGCGACGCGTGCATCATCGACATCGATTCACTGGTGGTTCCCGGCGTGGCCCCGCCATCGGTGCTTGGCACCCCGGGTTACATCGCACCCGAAGTGCTGGCGAACAAAGCGCAGCCCTCGATTGCCACCGATAAGCATGCGCTGGCCGTGCTGCTGTATGAACTGCTGCTCCAGCGTCATCCGTTGCAGGGGAAACGCGTGAATAGCACGCGGTCCGCCGAGGAAGACGAGCAACTTTCGATGGGCGCCCGCGCCCTGTTTGTGGAGCATCCCACCGACCGGCAGAATCCGTCGGTCAAGCCGATCGACATTCCGTTTTCGCGCCTTGGGCCCGAGCTGGCGCAATGCTTCACGCGCACGTTTGTGGAGGGATTGCACGCGCCCTCCAAACGCGCCGATGCGGCGGAATGGGAGAGCGCGCTGTATCGCACGTTGCAGCGTGTGTACCCGCTGCCCTCGGGGAAGTGGACGATCCTCGGACGCGGACTGCCGGTGGCGGCGTTGCGCGGCGATGAGCGCGTGACCACTCCCGTGCTCGTGGCGCATCTTCTGCGCGATACGGGGGACGAGTTGGTGGAAGAGCAGGATCTCGTGGTACTGTGGCATCACTTGGCGCTGCACGACTGGCACCTGCGGGTGGGAGCGCTGCCCAACGAAAAGGCGGATCGCACACCGCGCGGCTATGTGGCGCAGCATGGTGGTAAGTGGTGGCTCGTGAACACGAGCGAGACGCCGTGGCACGTACTGCAGGGCGCGGGCGCTATGGCGACGGAGCAGACGGTGGGACGCAACGCATCGGTGGAATGTGTGGTGGGACTCACACTGCGCGTGGGTGACGAGCGGCCGGCGCGCGTGCTGCGCATCGGGACGCTGGTCAGCACGCCCGCCTGAGACGTAGTCGGTGCCGTCCCGTACCGCGCACGCCGGTGTTGCGTCGGAGGCGTTTCGTCGCGTGGGCGAAGCGCTCGCGCAGACGTGGCCGGTCATTCGTGCCACGATCCCACCGTGTACGGTGGCGCAGCAACGAAACCTGCTGCTCGATGCCTGCGGCAGCGACTATCGCCCACTCATCGAATTGATGCTGACCGTGGAGCCGTCCCTGCGCACGCAGATGGCGCAGCTTGTCCCCACCGCGTCCACCGCGCAGTGGGAGGCCACCCGCGCCCCGGTCGTGCATCAGTTGGTCGCCACGCGCTACCTGCAGTACGACGTGGCCCGGTGGGCGGTGGATGTGTGGGGGAGCGTGCTGGGTGTGGCGCCGAGTGCCCTACACGCGCCACGTCTGGACACGGCACGTGGCGACGGGCCGGATGCTGCGAGTGGGAGCACCGCGCCGAGTACGGAGGCCATGGTGCCGACACATGCACGCACGGGTAGTGGCAATGGCACGGTGCGCGGTGGAGCGACCCGCCGCGCTGCCGCCACGCCGGTCTCTCCGATTGCCACCCCCGGGAAGCGCGGCACGCTGCCCACGGCTCGCGCCAATGCGCCGTCGTGGGCCGGTGGGCCAGCGACGCTTCGCGTCGGGGCACGAGGCAATCCGGCGGCTCGCGCGTTGCTAGCTCAGTCTGGACGGCTCGTGCGGCCAGCGCGCGGGCTCGCGGGACCACGGTACCAACCCATCGAACGGATGGCAGCGATGGTACTCGGTGGACTGTTGCTGATAGTTACCGTGTCGCTGTCGCGTGCAGTGTCCGCGAAGCGGCGCGAAGCGGCGACGCGTGTTGAGCGCATCGAGGTACCAGTCATCGCTGCGCCGCTTGCGCGGTCTGCAGCTCCGGTGGTGCGAGCCGCAGTTCCCGGTGCCCTCGCGGGCGACGATCAGGGCAATACCCGCCGTGCGGTGCCAGACTCGCTCTCCGCAGCGACTCCCGATTCCCGGACACTGGCAGAACGGCCCGTACCGGCGGCCACTATGCCGCAGACGCCACCGCACGCCCTAGCCCGCGCCCTACGTGACAACGGAGTGCGTCAATCCGGCGTGGCAGGACAGTATCGAGTGCAGCAGCGCATACTCTCGGTCGACGGGACCTCGAACTGTGAGGCGGTGGCCACGGCGCTCGGCGTGGGACGAGAGAGCGACGAAACGGTGGTGCACGCGGCCGGTGATACCGTGTTCCAGATGCCGGCGCGTGGCGTCTGGGGGACGATGACGGCCGACGGCTACTTTGTCGTCGCACCCCGGGCCGGGACCACCAACAACATCGCCTGGCGATTTCTGATGCAGGGTCGGTTTTCGCGTACCGGATTCACCGGAGAGACGCAGACGTACACTGAAGCCAACCTCGGCTGGCGGAAGACACAGATCTGCGTAGTGACGGCCGATCTGGCGGCAAGGCGGCTCTCTCCGTGAGCGTGGCGCAATGAGCGGCCAATCGTTCGTCGATCCACGCATCCGCATGCGCGATGCGCTCCGTCAAGTCGTGGCGCGCGATCCCGCCGGCTGGGATCAGCCGTCGCTGGCCGTGTTCCGCAATCGCTTGTTGGACGAAACGGGGAGCGACGCGCGTCCGCTGGCTGAACTCTTGGTGGAGGCGCTACGCCGTGGATGGCGCGAGCGGCTGCCACGAACCGCCACCGAAAGTTCGCGATGGGACGCGATCGTGGCGCCGTTCATTTTGCAGTGGTCGGCCGAGCGTTTTGTGCAGCCCGACATGGCCCGGTGGGCGGTGGAATGCTGGGGGTACGCCATGCGCGTCATCGACGATTCGCAGGTGCGGATCGCCCCGGCGCCGCGGCGTGAACCGATCAGCGCATTCGCGTCCCGGCTCAATGCGGGCGCGAAAATCGCGGGCATGCAGGCGGCGCGCGCGGTCGTGCAGCCAAGGAGTGCCACACCGGCTCGCAGCGCCGGGAGCAGTACTTCGGGGAGTAGCACCTCTGGAAATCGTGCCGTCGGGATTGGCGCCACCGCCATGCCGCGCACCGCAACCGGCTACATTCCCGCGGCGCGGAGCGGTGTCATCACGAAGGCGCGTGGAGCCAGACCACTGCCGTCGGCACGAGGCGCGACCGCGGTGGCTCGCCCAACGCCCTACCGTAGCAGCGGCAGCGCGGGCGCGACCATCAGCCCGTGGGTAGCGCGTGGTATGATTGGAATACTCGCCGCCATGGGGCTCGCCGTGGTGGTGCGGGTGAGTCTATCTGGGGGCGGATCGCAGTCGGGTCAGGTCAGCGGCACCGGAGCGAGTACGCGGGCAAATGCCTCGGCGATCGTACCCAGCAGGATGGACAGCAGCGGCCCCGGCGTAAGCGCGGGCGCCGTGCTGGGCGCGGCTAATCCGCTCTCCCCGGACGCCGGCGCGACGGTGTCCCCGGCACTCACTGGAGGGGTAACCATCATCAGGCCGGCGAATCCCGGCGTCCCCTCGCTTACCCGCGAGTTGCTGCCCACGGGCGACCGTACGCGCATGTTGTACGTCGAACCCGCCCGGCGCGCGACGGGGAACTCGCGGCCGGTGACCGCGCCCACGGCGAGCCCTGCACCGACCACATATGACGAGATCCGCTTGGAAGACGGTACCGTCATGCGCGGTCGCACGGAGGTGGTGCGAAGCGGCACGGTGATCTTCCGTGACATGCGCACCGGCCTGCGACATGAGGTGCCGAAGGACGACGTGCGCGAGATACTCACCGAATTCGGGACGCTCGTGCGATTTCGGGGCACGAAGGCTCAGGAAACGAGCACGGCGGGTCGGCAATCCATCGGCGCCGGCACCGCGCGAGCAGCGGCCGCCCGCGCGGCCGAACGCGAGCGCGGGGTACGCGCGAAGGGCGTGGGTGGCGTATACGCTATCCGATACTCGGCCGCGAACGCGGTGGGGTCGCCTGAGTGCACCTCGTTGTGGACTCGATCCTCAAGCGCTACCGATCGCGCCGTGGTGGTGCATAAGCCGGGCGCCGACACCATGTCGTTGGCGTTCGAAAACGGTGACAACTTCCCCAGCAATATCGACGCCGACGGATTCTTCGCGTCGACGTTTCGTATCGTACCCGATCAGGCGCGGACGAGCACGGCCCTGATCACCCGCCTGACCGGTCGGTTTCAACCTAGGGGCGCGTTGGCGCTCACGGTCAACATCGTGTTCTATCGTCGCATGCGAAGCGGCGGCGATCTGACGTGCAACGTAACGGTGAACGCAGAGGGACGGCGCGAGGAATGACTCTCGTCTCGGCGCCTGTCAGGGCGTCGGGCGCTGCATGAGAAGTTGGTCGAACGATTCGACCTGCGTCGGACCGAAACTGGTGATCGTGACCGACCCCTTCGTACTTGGATCGTGCAGCACGAGGCGCCCATCGACGTAGCGCACTAAACGAAACGGCGCATCCGCTCCAATGCCCGCCGCATCCCGGGTGCGCGTGAGTGCCCGGAGCGCACCGCGTAAAAAGTTGTTGGAATTGGGGCCGAGCTCCGCTGCGACGCGCTGTGTCGTGGCATCGGTCACCGTAATGCCACCGTTCGCCGCATCGGCAAACAGTAACGCACGTTCGGCGATGACCGCCGTCTGATCTTCTTTGAATGCACCGAAGCCGAACACCCGTGCGGAAATGGCCAGCACGAACACCATCGCAATCAAGAACGCCGCCATGATCAGCGCCGGCTTTGGTACCTGGATTGGCAACGCATCGGGCCGTGCGCCGGGTTCATCCTCAAAATGAATGGGCCCGCTCATGAAATCCCCGCCGTCTGTGAACCGTGAAAAGTTACATTCGCACCCATGCGCGATAATTCAGGGGCCGGCGACGCTGGCGCGGCACCACTCGCGGCGGCCGACTCGGCCACAGCCTGCGCGAGGATCCCACCGACAGTCGCGGCGTTGGGCAACGCACGCAGCAGCGGTTCAGGCTGCGTGAGCGCGAACACGCGGCAGTGCGGCCAGAGCGCGACGTACGCGAGACGGTTGCCCTTGTTGAGCCGCAGGGCCACCTGCCCCGTGCCGTCTTTGAACTGTCCCACACTGGCGGATTCGACAATGCTGAACGGCACGTTGATGGACATCGGAAACACCATGCCGATCCTGAGCACCAGACGCTGTGAGGTGATGGCATACCACGTGGTCCGCGCGACCACGCGAGACAGCATCACGATGATTCCCATCACCGCCGCGACCAGACTCAGCCGTAGCAGCAGACCGGCTCGGAATGCGTCACTGCTGACGGCGAGGTCGGTCGTCGCCACCCAAATCGTCAGCATGACGGCGAAGTATCCAGCCAAGAAGCGCCAATGAAACACATGCGTTGCAAGCGCGCCGGCCGTCGGCGCGCCCTCCCAGAGCACCGTCTCCCCTGCGGGCAACGGGTGCGGTACGCCACGAATAAATTGCGGCGCACCCGCCCGTTCCCCGCTCATATAATCGGCTCGGCGCGCTCTGCCAGCGCGTACAGATGCCCACCGGCATAGTACGCACAGATCTTGTCTTCCTCGAGCAGCGTGATCTGGTCGTCACGCTTGGTGGTCGGCACGTTGGCAAACTGCGCCGCCGTGATGGCTTTCACGAGCAGCCGGTCGTTTCCCCACAGACCGAAATTGGGCCACTGCACATACGCTGACGGAAGCATCACCCGCTTCTCGCTGCCGTGCAGTTGCACCTCATAGTACGTGATGTAGGGCTCCGCACGGTTCACCCAGCACTCGATAACAATACCGGCCTCGACTTTGTCGAGTGCAATGACCGGCATGCCGCGCGGATCAGGGTCGCCCTTGGCGATGGAGAATGTGGGATCCAGACGCATCGGCACAATCTTGGCGGTGCCGTGGAACGTCATGTCCGGCGTATCCGAGCGATTCGCCCAAGCCGCCGGCCCGATGCCGTCGATCATGGGATCGCCAGTGGGGATGATCGGCGAGCCGTTGTAGTTGTCCGCATCTACCGCCTTCAGGTCCGACATCAGTGCGTCCCCTCGCCGCCGTGGTGCGGCCGATAAATGTAGGTCTTCTTCTCCGGGACAGGCGGCCACCCTTCACGCGGCCCCTGCGGCGAGATCAGCGGGTAGCCTTCGCGCTTGTCCTCGCGACGGATGTAGATGATCAATCCGGCGAAAAACAGCCAGAAGGCATACAGCGCGATCTGGGCACCATCGATGTACTGCGCCATGGAACGTCTCCGGTATGGAGGGTGACAGGTCAGGCTGGAACGTCGGCAAGACCGAAGGACCGGGACGCAGCATCAGCAGGCTCTTGTCCAGCAACCCGACGTGCAACGAGTGGTCCGAGTGCGACGAGTGTCGCGAACAGCGTGAAAATTTCGAGTTGATACACGGCCTGGTATGGAACGGCAGCCGATGTGAGTCCCGGCCCCAACGCGCCACGGCTCACAAGGTGCGACAACCAATCCTTGAGCACGCCGCTGACAGCGAACGATAACCCTTCGGCGGTCGCGAACACCGCGCCCCATGCTCCCAGCGCGATGCCGTACTGCGAAGCATCCTTGAGTTGCATGGCGTAGGACAAGGTCCCCACGCCAAACAACCCCTCTCCGAATCCTATCGCCATCACGCCAATGCGGAAGAGCGCCGACGAATGCATCGGGCCGGCCAGCGCAATCAGCGCGAAGCCGACGACGCCGACCATCGCCCCCCAGGCGGCAATCCGGATCGGGTCGTTCTTACGTCCTAGCATTGACGCCGCCATGGCAAAGGCGATGATCGCCCCAAAGGCCATGATCGCGGTCAGGCTGGTCGTGGCGGCCACGGAGAGCTTGAGGATCTCGCCTCCGTAGGGCTCGAGCAACACGTCCTGCAAGTTGAAAGCAAAGAAGCCGAGCCCGGACGCGACCAGCAGCCGCACGGCCCGCCCGCCACCAACAAAGGTACGCCAGGCATCGCGAAACAGTGGACGGCGTTCGCCCTTCTTGTACTCCACCACCCCGCGCACCCGCACTTCCTGCTTCCAGAGCGAGAAGGCGTTGCACACCACCGTGAACACCGCCGTCCCTTGAATGACTTGTATAAGACGCAGGGGAGAGAAATCGCGCAGGAACTGCTCAAGAATGAGCGCGCTGATCAGTGTCCCAATGAGCATCATGAGATACATCAACGCGATCACGCGCGGGCGCTTATCAGCAGACACGATATCCGTGGCCAGCGCCAGCCCTGCCGTTTGCGTGGTGTGCGCCCCCGCTCCGGAAAGCAGAAATGCCAACCCGGTACCGGCATACGCCACCCACAGGGGCCCACGGCCGCCACCTTCGGACAGCAAGAGCAGCGCGAAGGGCATGATCGCCAAACCACCGAACTGCATCTGTGTACCCAGCCACAGGTACGGTACCCGCTTCCAGCCGAGAATGCTTTTGTGGGTATCCGAGCGAAACCCGACCAACGCGCGGAAAGGGGCCACCAGCAGCGGAATCGCCAGCATGATGGCCACCAGCGACGCCGGCACGTTGAGTTCGAGAATCATCACCCGGTTGAGCGTGCCCACGAACAACGTCCCTACCATGCCCACGGACAGCTGAAACAGCGAGAGCCGCAGCAGTCGGGTGATGGGTACGTCATCGCTTGCCACATCCGCAAAGGGCAGGAAGCGCGTGGACATGCGCGTCAAACCCTTCACAATCACATCTGACGGTCCGGCCATACCGTTACCGAGCCCTTACCAAACCGGTTGCATACGGACATCCGCCGGCAGCGCCTGCCGGTGAGGGGTCCGCAAAAACAGCTGCACAAACGTGAGGGCGTTGGCCGCCTTCAGCATGGTCACCTTGACCTTGTTCAGCACACCACCAGCAGCCTCCGCCGTACGCATGGCATCGGTGTTCCGCCACATCCGGTCCAACGACGCCCAGAAGGCCTCGTTGTCGGTGTCGATCGTCTCAGGAAACACCTGCCGAGTGATCAGGTTGGTGAGCGTAATAACCCTCCGATCGTACTCGTCGACATCGATGCCCATGAATTCGAAGAACGGCCTCCGCGCGTGGTCACGCACATACATGGTGCAGAACACGGCCAGCAGGAAGAAACGGATCCACAGCTTGTTGCGGCCCTCGAGCAACTCCGGATTGGAGCGCATCAGCACCGCGAACGCTTCGCCGTGCCGGAACTCGTCGAGACACCAATTCTCGAACCACTTGAAGATCGGGTGGAAGCGCTTGTCGGGCTTCTGCTCGAAATTACGGAAGATCGTGACGTACCGCGCGTAGCCGATCTTCTCCGACAAGTACGTGGCGTAGTAGATGAACTTGGGCTGGAAGAACGTGTACTTCTTGGCCTTCGTCAGAAAGCTCAGGTCCACCGCGACGTCGAAATCGTTCAACGTGTGGTTGATGAAGCCCGCGTGACGCCCTTCGTCACGGCTCATGAAGCCGAACAGTTCGCGCACTTCGGGATTCTTGATGCGTTTCTTCACTTCGGCGTAGAGAATACAGCCGCTGAACTCCGCCGTTACCGACGAAACGAGGAACTCGATGAACTGCTCGCGCAGCTTCGGGTCCATCGTGGAGAAGTCGGCGTCGAACTCCTCGTTCCGCTTGAAGTGTGTTCGATTCGGATCACTCCGGAACTCCGCCAGAATGTCGATCCACATCTGCTGATATTCAGGCTGGATCTTGAGCGCGTCGATCTTGCCGAAGTCCGTGGTATAGAACCGCGGATTGAGCATCGCATCCTGCTGCGCCGACTTCGTCACGGTGTTGACGTTGGTGTGGGCGCGTACAGGCAGGTCGGTTGTTGTGGCGTACATGGGTTACTCCTCAGCCTTCAAAGCCAACGTCATATAACTCATACAGCTCGGTGCCGCCGGTCATCTTTACGAATTGACGGCGTAACCAGCTGGCTCGCTGCACAGTCGCGCGCGAGGCGTAGGTCCGCTGCGTCCCGAATGGAATATGCGTCGGTGCGTTGTGCACCAGCACTTCGTCTCCGGGATCAACTTCGACACCATCGAGATCCACGTGCGCGTGGAAGTGATCGTGCGTGGACTCCAGATCGATCGTGCAGGCCACCTCAACCTGGCGGCGCATCACAAACCATCCTGCAGTCGCCGCAACCGCCACGCCAACAAAGCTCCACCCCATCACGTCCATAACTGCCCTTCCTCCGAACCGTAGTCGTCAGCGCTGGCGGGAGCCTGTCACTTCCAGCGAACCATGATGCAACGCTATGGCCATAGAGCGATAGAAACCGCGCTCCACCAGCCGTGTCCCAACCATACCCCATGTATCAAGGACTGGCGAGCCCAAAAGTCCCCGCCGGAACGCCCGCTCCGACACCGGGACGATCGCGGGCGCGCGATCGGCCTTCGGGAACAATCGCCCGACGACCCGCAATGCCACCAGCAGTGGAGTTCCAGGAACCACGGTGATCAGCATCTTCTCCCGGACCCGCGGGGCCAATGCCCCCAATGCACCGATCATTTCGGGAAGATCGTAGTGGATCAGCGAGTCCATCGCGACCATGTGGTCAAACTCCCCCAGCGCCGGATCGGTCATGTCGCCGGCGCGGAAATCGATCTCCAGCCCCTCGGCCTCGGCCCGCTCCCGCGCGTGGTCCACCAACGTGGGCGAGAGGTCGATGGCAACGACCTCCGCCCCGCGCCGAGCCAGGTCCATGGCCAGAGTGCCGGTGCCGCAGCCGGCGTCAAGGATACGCATCCCGTGCAAATCCGGCGCCATCCAGCGCAGGAGCGTCTCCCGCATCTGATCGCGTCCGGCCCGCACGGTGGCTCGCACCCTGGACACCGGCGCGTCCGACGTCAGCAGCTTCCAGGCGCTCGCCGCCGTGCGGTCGAAATAATTACCGATCCAGGCGCGCCGCTCGATGTACGAAGCAGTCGGTGTGGTCATCAGTCGAACCCTAACAGGTCAAAGATTTCGCGGTCTTTCAGCGGGTTGGCAGGCAACGGGACGACCTCGTCGAGCATCCGGCTGGCCAGGAGCATGTATTGCTCCTGCGCCGCGATCACTTCCGGCGAGTCTTCCATCTCGAAGATCGTACACTTTTTGAGGCGGCTGCGTCGGATCGCGTCGATATCCTGAAAATGCGCCATGGTCTTGAGCCCCACCACCGCATTGAACCGGTCGATCTCGTTGGTATCCTTGGAACGGTTGGCCACGACTCCACCCAAACGCACCTTGTAATTCTTCGACTTGGCCTGAATCGCGGCGATGATGCGATTCATGGCGAAGATCGAATCGAAGTCGTTCGCGGTGACGATCAAGCAGTAGTGCGCGTGCTGGAGCGGGGCGGCAAACCCGCCGCACACCACGTCCCCTAACACGTCGAAGATCACCACATCGGTATCTTCGAGCAGGTGATGCTCCTTGAGCAGCTTGACCGTCTGCCCGGTCACGTAGCCGCCGCAGCCGGTACCCGCCGGCGGGCCGCCCGCCTCGATGCACTGCACGCCGTTGTAGCCCTCGAACATGAAGTCCTCAGGGCGCAGCTCTTCGGAGTGGAAGTCCACCGACTCAAGCACGTCGATGACGGTCGGGACCATCTTCTTCGTCAGCGTAAACGTGGAATCATGCTTGGGATCGCAACCGATCTGCAGTACGCGCTTCCCGAGACGCGAGAATGCCGCTGACAAGTTGGACGAGGTCGTGCTTTTCCCGATACCGCCCTTGCCATACACGGCGATCACGAGCGCGCCATCGATTTTCTGGCTCTCATCGAGGTGCACCTGCAAGCTGCCGTCACCATCACCAACAGCATCGAGAATCGGAAGTTGCGTTGCGGACATCTGAGTCACTCCAACGTGTGGGGCCGTGTCCAAACGGACGACAGCGGACGACAAGCTTTCCTGCAACCGGGTTACCGTGCCGCGACTACTCCTTCCAACCGATCCTCAAGATCAGCCGCGGCGTCGCGCAAGGCTGCGAGGGTGGCGTCATCCGGCGTCCAGTATCCGCGATCGCTGGCTTCCAGCAGTCGCTGAGCAAGTCCCGACGCCGCATCGGGATTCGCCTGCGCGAGACGCTCGCGCATGGTCTCATCCAGCACGAAGGTTTTCGTGGCCTCCGCGTACACCCACTCCGGCACGCTCCCCGCCCCACCCGTCGCCGACCACCCGAACGTGGTGATCACATGACCGGCAATATTCCGCGCGCCTTCGTACCCGTATTCTAACTGGCTTTCGTACCAGCGCGGATTGAGCAACTTCGTGCGCGATTCAAGTTCCACCTGCTCCTTGAGACTGCGCACTTTCCCCTGCGAGTTGCTGTAGTCGCCCATGTACACGGCCGGCGCCTCGCCCCCACGCTGCTGCGCGATGACCCGCGTCATCCCGCCCAGCGATTCCACGTACTGATCGATGTCCGTCGCACCCAGATCGACGGAGTCGAGTCCCTGGAACGACAGCGTCGCCTGCCCCAACGCCCGCTTCATCAGCGCCGGTTGTGCCGAGGGACGACCATCCGTGCCATACGCGAATCCCTTCCGCTGCACGAACATGTCAGCCAATTCGTCTTCCTTTTCCCACTTGCCCGTATCGATGAGCAGATTGACGTTCGACCCGTACGCCCCGTCCGCGTTCGAAAACACGCGCAGTGCCGCCGTGGGTAGATCGCACCCCGTGTCGGCCATCGTGGCCAGCGCATGCTTGCGGATAAAATTCTGCTCCGGGGCTTCGTCGGCCTGTGCACACAGCAGCGCCGCATCCGCCAACAGTTTTACCTGCAACGGCAGCAGGTCCCGGAAGATCCCGGAGAGCGTCACCACGACGTCCACCCGCGGACGGGTCAACTGGGCCAGCGGCAGCAGGCGCGCGCCGGTGAGACGTCCCACGGCATCGAAGCGCGGCACGACGCCCATCAGCGCCAACACCTGCGCCAGCGGTGTGCCTTCACTCTTCATGTTATCGGTGCCCCAGAGCACCACCGCGATGGTCTCCGGGAACTCCCCGCTGTCGGCCACGGCGCGCGTGAGCAACTGCTCCGCGCGCACCCGGCCTTCGAGCTGCGCCACCGCACTGGGCACACGATACGGATCGAATCCATAAATATTGCGCCCCGTGGGGAGCACCTGCGGATTGCGTAGCAGATCCCCGCCCGGCGCCGGCGACACATAGCGTGCGTCGAGCGCCCGCAAAATGCCCGCCACTTCCCGATCCTCACGCAGCAAGGCATCAAAGCCGGCCAGTGCCTGCAGATGCTGGCCTAATGCCTTCTCATCGGCAATCCGCAGTCCGTGCGACTTGGCTTCAGTGCGCGCCACCTTTTCCGCCACGCGCACGTCGCCCGTGTCGACCAACGTCCGCACGGCCGCCCGCACCACCTGTTCCACCATCTGCACGGTGTCGTCCGCGGCCGAGCGCGTGCTCTGCCCCTGCACCACGGTATCGCCGATCGGCGGCAGTTCGAGTTCGGGGCGGCCTGAGCGGGCCATCTCCACCAGCACGCCCACCCGCGCGTCGGGGGACATGGGCTCGCCCACCACGTGGAGTCCCATCGGGATCAGACTGTACTCGAGTTCCAGCAGGCGCTCGCGCAAAACTGCCACACGTGCGTCAGTCTCTTCCACCGTCCACGCCGGTTCGGCGTCGCCCAACTCAACGGCCGCCGCCTGTTGCTGCACGAGCACGCGCAGTGCGGCCGCATCGCCCGCTGTTGACGCATCGAGGGCCCGCCAGCGATCGAGTGAGCTCTTGAGATCGAGCAGGCCCCGATAGAGGCCCGCGTTGGCCACCGGCGGCGTGAGATACGACACGAGCGTGGCATTGCCACGACGCTTTGCGAGCGTGCCTTCCGACGAGTTATTCGACGCATACAAATACACGTTGGGCGCGTCGCCGATCAGGCGGTCGGGCCAGCAGCGATCGTCGAGCCCGGACTGCTTACCTGGCATGAACTCGAGCGCGCCGTGGGTGCCGAAATGCAAAATGGCATCGGCCGCAAAGTCTTCGCGCAGCCAGCGATAGAAGGCGCTGAACGCGTGCGTGGGCGAGAATCCGCCCTCGAACAACAGCCGCATCGGATCGCCTTCCCAGCCGAACGACGGCTGCACGCCGATGAACACATTGCCCAACTGCAAGCCCATCACATGAATGGACTGTCCGTCGGCGAGCTGACGCCCCGGAGCCGGTCCCCACGTCTTTTCAATCTCCTCCAGGTACAACTCGCGTCGCACATGATCGTCGGTCGGAATGCGCGTGTGCACGTTGGCCGGTGCGTTGAACCGTTCGCGATTGCCTTGCGTGAGACGCTCGCGCAGATCGTCGGCGCTGCTCGGCAGTTCCACCGTGTACCCCTGCTCCTTGAGCGAGGCCAACACACGCTGCATGGAAGGAAACACCGCGAGATACGCGGCACTGCCGGTGTTGCCGGCATTGGGCGGAAAGTTGAACAGGATAAGCGCAATCTTGCGTTCCGAGCGCTCTTTCCGGCGCAGCGCGACCAGCTTGGCCACGCGCTCCGCGACCCGCTCCACGCGCTCGGGAATCGGCTCCGACGCCGCCGCCTTGCCCGGCTGTGGCTGTCCCTTACCACCGTACACCGTGGGAACGATCGCGCCGTCCAACTCGGGAATCGCGATCTGCAACGTGGCCTGCAACGGATTCAGACCGCGCGCATCGTTCCGCCATTCGTCGATGGTCTGAAATTCAAGCGTCTGCAGCGTGATGTACGGCACATCGAGCGTGCGCAACACCTCCTGCGCCGCCTCGGAATTGTTATACGCCGGACCACCCACCAGCGAGAACCCGGTGAGGTTGATCATGGCATCGATGGTCGCCCGCCCGGTGCTGTCGGCGAAGTACTTCGCCACGGCGGGGCGCGCATCGAGCGCGGACGCGAACGCCGACACTACGCGTAACCCCTTGGACTCCAGGGCCCGAACCACTGCGGCGTAATGCGCAACGTTGTCGGCCAGCAGATACGACCGACCGACGAGCACGCCCACCGTGCCCGCGTCCGCGCCACGATGCCGTGGCAGCGCCTTCAACTCTTCGGTGATGCCGCGCTCCGGAAGCTCCGGATGCCACAGCCCCACTTCGGGATACGTCTGCGGCTGCTGCGGGGACAACGCTCCACGCAGCGCCTTGCGCGGACCGTCCGCATAGCGGTCGATCGCGTACTTCACCATCTGTTCGATATTCTCGGCCGTTCCCGCGAGCCAGTACTGAATGAGCAGCACGTAAGCGCGAACATCCTGCGCGGTTCCGGGGACGAACTTAAGCAACGCCGGCAAGGCCTTGAGCGCCTTCATCTGCCGCTCGCCGGTGGATTTGCCATCCCCGCGCGAGCCTCGGAGCTTCTTGAGCAGACTGATGGGCGAGAACGGCGACCGCGATTCGCCGCCGCTCATGTCGAACTTGCCAAGCTTGGTGCACTTCACCAGCTCGGGCGTACAGAGCGCGCAGAGCACCGCGTCGGCTGCGTCGCGACGCGCCAGCACGGCTTCGTAGACGGCGTTGGAATACTCCTCCTGGAACAGCTGCGTGCACACCACGATGTTGGCCTGCGCAATATCCTGCCGGGCGCGCTCAGCGGCCAGTGGATCGCTGCCGAAATCGGCCGCAACATGCATCGTGATCGTGATGCCCGGAATATCGCGCAGCAACGCTGCCCCTGCCCGCCCGAACGCGTCGGCGAGGTGCGCGTCGAGCGTCGTGATCGAGACACGAATCGGGATGACTGAACCCGCAGACTTACCGGCCATAATACGCCTTCGCATCGTACATCGTATCCACCGTGATTTGAATGATTCCGTGTTCGACTGCGAACTTTTCGGTATTTCGGCGCGCTTTGCCGCGCACGAAAAATGGGATCTTTTTGAGTTCCGCTTCGGCCGGCGGCAACCATGTAAGCTCGTCCGTCGCGACGGAGACCGCAACCGCGACCACCGGCACATCTTCCGACTCCTCTTCAGTCAGCGCCACCGCACTCGCGGCCTCTGGCGGCTGATCCGATCTCGATTGAGCCGATGGCGCCATGTGCTCCGGCGCCTTGGTCGGTGGCGCCTGATGCAGGTGCGAGGGGGAGGCCCCATCCACGAATTCGAAGTCTTCGCGGAACATGTGTATCAAATGCTCTTCGAGACCCATCATGAGGGGATGCACCCACGTGTCGAAAATCACGTTGGCGCCTTCGAAGCCCATCTGCGGTGAATGCCGGGCCGGCACGTCCTGCACATGAATGGGCGAAGAGATCACCGCGCAGGGCACGCCTAGCCGTTTGGCGATATGGCGTTCCATCTGCGTGCCGAGCACCAGCTCAGGGGCCAGTGCAGTGACTCGCTCTTCGACTTCCAGATAGTCGTCGCTGATCAGCGCTTCAACGCCCATCGCCGCCGCCGCTTCGCGAATTGGGCGCGCATACTCGCGGGCGTAGGTGCCGATACCGACCACCTCGAAGCCCAGTTCGTCCTTGGCAATCCGCGCTGCGGCCAGCACGTGCGTGGCATCACCGAACACGAACACCCGCTTGCCGGTGAGATACGTGGAGTCGACGGAGCGCGAGTACCACGGGAGCAGCGAGCGGCTGGCTCCCATCTGAGCCGCGCCCGCCCGTTCGCGATCGAGCACCCGGGACACATCGACTCCGGCAATGGTGCCGACTTCTTCCAGAAACTCGCGCGTGGCGAGCACACCGATCGGTACCGTGCGCACGATCGGCATGCCGAAGCTCTTCTGCAACCAACGCGCCGTCGTCTCGGCCACCTCGGGGTACAGCACGATGTTGAAATCCGCCTCGGGTATGCGACGAATGTCCGCCACTGTCGCTCCGAGCGGCGCGCCCACATGGACGTCCACACCGATGTCACCGAGCAGACGCATGATTTCGCGCACGTCATCCCGATTGCGAAAGCCCAGCGCCGTGGCACCGAGCAGGTTGGCACGCGGTCGGCGCGCCTCACGCGCCGTGATCGTGCCGACGCTCTCACGCGCGGGGCTGCCAGGCGGCGGGACGACGGGCAGCAACAGCGTACGCACAAGGTGATAGAACGTCTCGCTCGCGCCCCAATTTTCTTTTTTGGAGTACGCCGGCAACTCGAGCGGGACGATCGGAATAGGCAACGACATACCCATGGCCAAGGAACCCGGCTGATCCTGAATCAGCTCCGCCGTGCAGGACTCCCCCACCAGCATGGCATCCGGTTTGAACCGCTCGTACGCATCACGCACCGCCGTCTTCACCATCTCCGCCGTGTCACCGCCGAGATCGCGTGCCTGGAAGGTGGTGTAGGTCACCGGCGGCCGCCGATCGCGTCGTTCGATCATCGTGAACAACAGATCGGCGTAGGTATCGCCCTGCGGCGCATGCAGCACATAGTGCACGCCTTCCATGGACGTGGCGATGCGCATGGCGCCCACGTGCGGCGGCCCTTCGTAGGTCCAGAGAGTCAGTTGCATGATCGGTTCTCAGACTGCCAGTCGGCGCGCCCGATCGATCGGACGCGCAAAGAGTTCCGCCAAATCACCCGCCTGTTCGAAGCCGTGCACGGGCGAAAACACCAACTCGATGGACCACTTGGTGCGTAGCCCCTCGGCCTCCAGCGGATTGGCCAAGCCCAGACCACACACCGTCAGGTCGGGGCGCGCGGCGCGGCAGCGATCGAGTTGCTTCTCCACATCCTGTCCTTCACTCAGCTGCGCCGTGGCGGGCAGCCGCACCATTTCGGCGTCCATCATAAGCCGATCGAGATAGGGCGTGCCCACTTCCACAAGCTCCATGCCGCACTCCTCATACAAAAAACGCGCAAGCGGAATCTCGAGTTGCGAGTCGGGGAAGAAAAAGACGCGCTTCCCCTCAAGTTGCGGCTTGTAGCGCGAGAGCGCCGCCCGCGCGCGATCGGCGGAGGGCGTGGTCACGCGCGTGAAGGTCTCGTCGCTCACCCCCCACATGGTGGCGGCAGTGCGTAGCCATGCCGTCGTACCATTGACACCGAACGGATATGGCGCCGACAGCAGCGTGCCACCACGCGCCATGAGCGCCCGGGCCGTTTCGCTGAGGAACGGTTGTGCCAGCAGGATCTGCGTGTTGGGGCCGATGGGCGGCAGATTGCGAGCGCGACGCGGCGGGAAGAAGTGGACCGGGCCAATGCCGAGCTGCTCGAAGAGCCGCACGAACTGGTCCTCAACCACGTCGGCGAGCGCGCCCACAACGAGGAGCTCCGGCTCG
>Ga0105045_10000316_pt1 | contig 33336 bp, 25 predicted proteins | sample MAT02_FD_78089 | JGI IMG/M metagenome (GOLD analysis project Ga0105045, IMG submission 78089) | Freshwater microbial communities from Lake Fryxell liftoff mats and glacier meltwater in Antarctica - MAT-02 (megahit assembly) | ecosystem: Environmental > Aquatic > Freshwater > Ice > Liftoff... | reverse complement strand
GCCCGGCCCACCGACGCCGCACTGACCGGCCGCGCACACGTCCCCGGGCGTACACACGAAGCCGTCGTCACAGACATCGCCCTCGAGCTCCGGGAACGCCTGCGCCACGCAGCTCCCGCTCTGAGGAACGCAGCCACCCACGCCACACACGTTGTCGATCCCGCTGCAATCTTTCAACCCACCGCCCAGACACCCGCCGTTGTCGCAGGCCTCCCCTACAGTACACAGGTCGCCGTCCTCGCACGCCAGCCCATCGTTCACGGCCTCGACGACGCAGAGCTTGAAGGTGAGGTCGCACGACGCCTCGACGCAGGGCTCATCGAGGGTGTCGCAGTCCGACTCGACCAAACACCCGGGCTCTTTACAGACGAGGGCGTCACACCAGCCGGACGCGCAATCGACATCGGCGAGGCACGCGGCATCGAGCCCGCAGTCCGCACACACCACGCCGCCGCAGTCGACGTCGGTCTCGTCCTGGTTCTGCGCGAAGTCATCGCAGCTCGGCGCCGGCTCCCCGCTGCTCTCGCTCCCACCGGTGCTCTCGCTGGCACCGCCCGTGCCCGTGCTCGTGCTCGTGCCCTGCTCCGTGGTCGTGCTCGTGCTCTCGTCGACCGCGTTCGTGGTCGCGTCGCTGGTGCTCCCGGGCTCGCCGGTGCTGGTCTGCGGCGCGCCGCTCGAGCCGGTGGTCGCGTCACCCGTGGTCGGCGGCGGCAGCTCGCCGGTCGTGCCCGTGCTGTCCGAACCGCCGCCGCTCGCACCCGTCACCGAGGTCGCCGTGTCCTCGTCGGCACAGGCGGGCAGCAGCAACAACACGAGGGCGAGAGACGGACGCATGCACGATCTTTGGTAGCGGATCCGAGCGCGAAGTGGCAGCTCTTTTCGCGCCTGCCCCCACATGGGCGTACCTGGCCTCTCAGCGGTTCCCCATGCGCAGGAGCCACCGCCAGCGCGCGAGGCTCGCGAGGGCCAGATCCTCGATCAGGCTGTAGGTCGCCGGCAGGAACACCAGGGTCACGAAGGTGCTGGTCAAGAGTCCGCCGGCGATCACCAGCGCGATCGCGTGGTAGTACACGCCGGCCAGCGTCGGGTGGTGGATGAGCATCGGGAGCAGTCCCAGGACCGTGGTGCCGGCGGTCATCAAGATCGGCCGGATGCGATCGCGGCCGGCCTGCGCGAGCGCCTCGTCGCGGGCCACACCGGCCCCGCGCAGTTGGATCGTGCGGTCGATCAGCATGATGCCGTTGTTGACGACGATGCCGACGAGGATAAAAAATCCGACCATCGCCGTGATGTCGACCGTCGTGTCGGTCAGCCACATCGCCCACGGCGCGCCCATGCAGCCGAGCAAACAGGTCAGCAGGATCGCCAGCGGCTGCAAGAAGCTCTCGAACAGCGAGGCCATCACCGCGTAGACCAGCAGCAGGCACAGCGCCAGGTTTATCAGGGTGTTTTGCTGCGAGCTGCTGCGGCCGCGCCAGCGGGTCGGCTCGCCGCTGCTGTAGCCCGGCGGGAACACGAAGCTGCGCATCGCCTCGTCGACCAGCTTGCGATGCTTCTCCGGCTCCGCCGTGAAGTAGCGGACCTTGACCTTGACCTGCGTCTCACGGTCGACGCGCTGCACGAAGAACGGGCTGCGCGTGCGCTCGAAGCTGGCGAGCGAGCCGACCGCGACCTCGCCCGGGCCCGCCGCGGTCGTCACCGGGATCTTGAGGTCACGCAGGTCGGCGAGGCTCGGGCCGTCGTCGGCCTCGCCGTTCTCACCAGCGTGCGCGCGCCCGCCGTCGGCCGAGAGACGCAGCTCGATCTCACCGTCGGGCCCGCGCACCTTGCCCAGCGGCAGGCCCTGAAACGCGGTCTGGATCAGGCGGGCGACGTCGTCGGCGCGCAGGCCGTAGCGGTGCATCGCGGCGCTGTCGAGCCGGACGTGCAGCTCGCGCGAGCCCTCGTCGTAGGGCCCGATGATCGCGTCGTATCCGCCGGCCTCGGTGTCACCGGTGTCGCCGGCCTTGAGCGTGCGACGCAGGTGCTCGGCCGCCTGCTCGCCGAGCTGCATGAGCACGCCCATGTCCTCGCCCTTGATCGCCAACTGGACCTCGCGGCGATCGCCGGGGCCGCGCCACTGGTTCTGGGCGTTCTCGCCGATGAGGTAGCGCAGGCCCGCCTGCTCCGGCAGCGCCCGCGTGACGCGCTCGGTGTACGCCTCGACGTCCGCCTCCGACTCGGCGCGGACCTTCGGGTGCGCGCCGCAGCGGGCCCAGAAGTCGCCGTAGCGGCAGTCGACGTGGGCGATGCCGAGCTCGTCCTTGCGCCCGAGCAGGGCCGCCTCGATCGCCTCGACCTTGCCGCCGATCTCGCGGTAGCCGGGGCTGCCGACGAACTGCATCTCGATGTCGAGCTGCTCCGGCTTGGGCTCGAGCTCGCCGAGGCTGAAGTTGAGGCTCGTCGCCGGGTAGTAGGCGGTGGCCGCCAGCAGCAGGCTGATCGCCAGCGTGAGCCGGCGGTGGCGCAAGGTCCGGCCGATCAGCCAGCGATAGCCCGCGCCGATCCGGTCCATCACCGGCGTGCGGCGCGGCGGCCCGGCCCGGTTCATGCGCAGCACCGCCGGCATCAGCAGCGGCACCAGCGTTTGACTGATGAACAGGCTGCACAGCAGCACGATCGCGAAGGTCATCCCGAGCGGGCCCAGCAGCGTCGACATCGGGTCGGCCGGATCGCCGGACATCAGCGGCAGGAACACGATCACGCTCGACAGCGTCGAGGCCACGGTCGCCAGGCTGACGTCGCGACCGCCCTGGCGGATCGCCTGCAGCGCAGGCACGCCCCGGGTCGCGTGGTGTTCGATCGCCTCGACGATGACGACCGCGTTGTCGACCAGCATCCCCACGCCGAGCACCAGCCCGAGCAGCACGATGCAGTTGAGCTCCTCGCCGCGCATCAGCAGCACGCCGCAGGTCGCGAGCAGCGTGAGCGGGATGCACAGGGCCGCCACCAGCGTGGTGCCGATCCGGCGCAGGAACAGGTAGAGCACGACCACGCCGAGCAGGCCGCCGTAGATGCCGGTGTTGCGCAGGTCGGCGAGGGTCTTGAGGATGATCGCGCCCTGATCCTGAAACACGATCGTCTGCAGGTCGCCGAGCCGCGGGCTGGCCTTGAGCTCCTCGAGCACACGTCGCACCGACTGCGCCACCTCGACCGGGCTCGCGCCGGCCTCCGCGAAGATGTCGAGGTCGACCCCGAACTGACCGTCGAGGCGCCGGAAGTTGCGGTTCTCTCGCGCGTGGATCTCGACGTCCGCGATCTCGCCCAGGCGCGCCGCGGGGGCCCCGGTGGCGCCCGCATCGGCGGCGGTCGTCGACCACGCCGCGCTGCTCAGGCTGGTCGCCGAGCGCGGCGCCATCGCGTTGGCCGCGAGGTTCTGCAGCGAGGGCGCCGCCATGCCCGTGGCGCGCGTGGCGGCCGGGCTCGCTGCCGCGAAGGAACTACCTGTCCCCGAGGACAGGCCGGTCGCTGGCGGCGCGCGAGGGCTCGCGCCGACGCCCGCGCGCCGCGGGACCGGCAGCGCCGCGAAGGCCTCCGGGTCGGCCGCGACCGCCGGGCTGCGCACGCCGGGGTTGATGTGGTCCTGGCGCAGCACCCCGAGCGACCGGCCCTGTCGGGCTCCGCGTAGCACCGCGCTGATCTGGCCGAGGTCGACCGACGCGCGCTGGACCGCCTCGAGGTCGAGGCCCACCTCGAGCTCGCGCGGCGTGGCGCCGTCGAGCTCGACCCGCGAGACCCCCGGGATCCGCTCGATCGGCCGGACGATCAGCCGCTGTAGTAGTTCGTAGTCGGTGGTCAGCCCGGTCGCGCTGGCGAGCCGCAGCTCGAACACCGGCTCGTCGCTGCGGCCCCACGAGTCGAGCGTGATCCGGCTGATCGTGTCGGGCAGCGTCGGCTTGATCCGATCGAGGCGCTCGCGGATCTCCGCCTTGCGCGCCGCGATGTCGCTGCCGGGCGTGAACTCGAGGTTGAAGCGCACGCCCCAGCCGCCGCTGCCGACCTGGATCTTCTGCAGGCCGCGCAGCCCGGCCATTTGCTGCTCGATCGGGCGGATGACCTCGCGCTCGACCAGCTCCGGGCTGGTGCGCGCGAGGTCGAGGCGCACGGCGACCCGGGCCGAGCCGCTGGCCGGCAGGAACGCCAGCGGCAGCGCCCGCACGGCGATCGCCCCGAGCACGAAGATCGCCAGCAGGATCATGCCGATCATCACCGGACGATCGAGCGCGAGGTCCGACAGGCCCACGCGCCCCGCGATCACCGGCTCCGGCGGGGGCGTGGCGTCGACGGGATCATCGCCTGGCTCATGGGACAGGTCCGACATCAGCCCTCCCCCGTCAACGCCGCCCACGCGGATCGTCGGCGGCCCGGCACCAGACTGTACGCGCACGGGATCACGACCAGCGTCAGCGCGGTCGCGGCGACCAGTCCGCCGATCACCGTGATCGCCAGCGGCTGGCGCAGCGCGGCGCCGTCGCCGAGCCCGATCGCCATCGGCAGCAGCCCGAGCACGGTCGTCGCGGTCGTCATCAGGATCGGTCGCAGGCGCAGGCTACCGGCCTGGATCAGCGCCTCGTCGACCGACAGCCCCTGCCCGCGCCCGTAGTTGACGGTGTTGATCAGCACGATCGCGTTGTTGACGACGATGCCGCCGAGGATGATCGCGCCGATGCCGACCATCGCCGAGATCGGCGTGCCGGTCACCACGCACGCCGCGCTGACGCCGATCAGCGCCAGCGGGACCGTGCCCATGATCAGCAGCGGGTGGTGCAGGCTCTCGAAGCTCGAGGCCATCACGACGTAGATCAGGAACACCGCGATCACGGCCGCGAACAGCAGGCTGTCGAGCGACGCGCCCATCTCGCGCGCTTGACCGCTGACCACCGCCTCGACCCGCGGGTCATCCACGGCGTGACGGTCGAGCACGGCCTGCACCTCATCGGCGACGCGCCCGAGGTCCGTGCCAGCCAGCCGCGCCCGGATCCGCAGGCCACGACGACCCTCGATGTGGCGGATCTCGGCCGGACCCACCGCGGGGCTCAGCTCCGCGACCGCCGACAACAGCACCGGCACGCCGCCTTGTACGGCGACCTGCACGCGCGCGACGTCCTCGCTGCGCGTGCGGTCGACCCGCGGAAGTTGTACGCGCACGTCGAGCTGGCGGTCGATGGCGTGCATCTTGGTCGCGACCTCGCCCTGGATCGCCCGCTGCACCGCCAGCGCGGCGCCGTCGACGGCGAGGCCGAGCCGACTCAGGCGCTCGCGGTCGAAGTCGACGCGCACCTCGGGCCGCCCGGCGAGGTCGTCCGGCACGACGTCCGCGAGACCCTCGACGGCCCGCAGATCCGGCAGCAGGCGCCGCGCGTGCTCGATCGCCCGGCTCGGCTCATCACTAAACACCTGGACCTCGATCGGCGCATCGAACGAGAACAGCGCCGGCCGGCCGAGCCGCGCGCTCGCCTCGGGGTCGCCGATCGCCGCCTGCATGCGCGCGAACAGCTCGGTCTCCGCGACCGCGATCTCCTCCGGCGTGAGCGGACCGAGCCGCACGTTGACCTGCGCGAGGTGGGTGCCCTGCACGGTCCCGGTCGCGCTGTCACCGGCGGTCATGCTGCCGACCCGCGCGAACACCTGGGCCACGCGCGGGTCGTCCTGCGTCGCGCCGGCGACCGCCGCGGCCAGCTCGGCGCTGCGGTCGAGGCTGCTGCCCTGGGGGAGTCCGAGCTGCACGAAGAACTCGCCCTGTTGCAGCTCTGGCAGCAGCGTGCGCCCGAGCCCGCGGGCGAGCTCGACGCTGCCGATCGTCAGCCCGAGCGCCGCCAGCAACACGACGACGCGCGCGCGCAGGGCCAGCCGCAGCAGCCGCGGATACAGCCGCTCGAGCCAGTCGTAGGCGAACCACAGCGGCGTGGCGAGCAGCGCGAGCAGTCGGCCGAGCACCCGGATCAACAGCCGCACCGGCCAGGCGATCAGCGCCGGGATCACGACCAGCCAGGCGAGCAACGATCGTGGCGGCGGATCCCCGGACTCGCCGGCCGCCGCGCCGAGGCTCTGCAGCACCGGCACCAGCGTCAGCGACACCACCATCGACGAGAGGATGCTAAACGACACCGTGTAGCTGAGGTCGCGGACCAGGTGCCCGGCGACGCCCTCGACGAAGGCCATCGGCAGGAACACCGCGACCGTCGTCAGCGTCGAGGCGACCACTGATGCCGCGACCTCGACGGTGCCCCTCACTGCCGTCGCCGCGAGACCTGTCCCTTCGGCCAGGCCCGAAGCCGCGGCGCGCTCGCGCACGCGGGCGATCGACTCGAGCACGACGATGCCGTTGTCGACCAGCATGCCGACGCCGAGCGCGAGCCCGCCGAGGCTCATCAAGTTGAGCGACACGCCGAGCATTTGCAGCGGCACGAAGGTCGCCAGCAGCGAGATCGGGATCGACACCGCGATCACGGCGGTCGCCCGCAGGTCCCTGAGGAAGAACAGCAGCACCAGCACCGCCAGCGCCCCGCCGAGCAGGGTGTTCGCCTGCACCTCGGCGATCGCCGACTCGATGAAGCTGCTTTGATTGCTCAGCACCACCACCTGCTCGCCCGGCATCAGGCGCAGCATCGGCAGCGCCGCGAGCACCCCGCCCGCGACCGCGACGGTGTTGGCGTCGCCCTCGCGGTACACGGCCAGCTCGACCGCGTCCTGCCCGGACACCAGCGCGAGCTCGCTGCGCTCGATCGGGGCCCGAAGCACCGTGGCGAGCTCGCCGAGGCGCAGCTCGGCGCCCGCGCGGCTGCGCACGATGACCTCGCGCAGCTCCGCCGGCGTGCGCGCCTCGTGCACCGTGCGCACGAGATAGCGGCTGCGCTGATCGGTCAGCGCCCCCCCGGGTCGGTTGACGTTGTCGCGGCGGATCGCCTGCGCGACCTCGTCGGCGGTCACGCCGAGCGCGGCCAGCCGCGCCGGGTCGAGCTCGACGCGCACCTCCTCCTCGTCGCCGCCGTGGAGCTGCACCGCCGCGACCCCCGGCAATTTTTCCAGCGCGCGCTGGACCAGCCGCTCGGCGTGCTCGTGCAGCTCGGCGCCTCGCGCCCCGCCCGCGCCGACCAGCGCGAGCCGCAGGATCGGCTCCTGCGACGGGTCGTAGCGCAGCACCACCGGCCGCAGCGCGCCGGTCGGCAAGATCGCCCGGTCGAGCTTCTCACGCACGTCATCGAGGCTGCGATCGATGTTGGTGCCCCAGCCGAAGTCGAGCACGACCTCGCTCAGGCCCTCGCGCGAGACGCTCTCGACCTGCATGACGCCGGGCACCGCCCCGACCAGCTCCTCGACCGGCCGCGTGATCAGCTCCTCGACCTCGCTGGGCGCCGCGTCGACGTACTCGGTGCGGATCGTGACGCTCGGGTAGCTCAGGTCCGGCAGCAGCGCGACCGGCAGCCGCGTCAGCGCGACCAGCCCGAACACCACAATAGCGATCATCACCATCGTGGTCGTGACGGGGCGGTGCACCGCCCCGTACACGAGCCCGCGGTCGCTCACGCGCCCCCGCGCGCTGCCTTGCGCGCCGCCTTGGGGCCCGGAGACCCGACGCCAGCCTTGCTGTCCTTCGGGACAGGCTCGGGCTTGCTGTCCTTCGGGACAGGCTCGCTGTCCGCGGGGACAGGCGGGCTGTCCTTCGGGACAGCCCCGGCGACCTTGACCGGCATGCCCTCGGTGATGCCCGCGCTGGCGTCCGCGATCACCTGCGCGCCCGGGTCGACGCCGCCGCGGACCTCCGCGTGGGTCTCGCCGACCAGGCCGAGCTCGATCGGTTTGCGCCGGGCCCGGCCGTCCTCGGCCACGTAGACGTGCGACACACCCTCGAGCTCGAAGATCGCGGCGCGCGGCAGGCTCGGCGCGTCGGCCCGGCGGTCGACCAACAGCTCGGCGCGCACGAAGGCGCCAGGCACCGCGCCGACCGGATACTCCGCGGCGCGCACCGTGAACTTGACGGTGCCGGTCAGGGGATCGACGACCGGCGCGCGCCGCTCGACCTTCGCCGCGAAGCGGGCGCCGTCTTGCAGCTCGAGCGTGGCCGTCGCGCCCGCCTGCACCGCCGCAGCCTCGCGCTCCGGCACGTGCAAGTCGACGTCGAGGACGCTGAGATCCGCGAGGCTGTACAGCGGGGTCGAGGCGGTCGCAAGGTTGCCGATGTCGATCGCCCGCCGCGTGATCGTGCCGTCGAAGGGCGCGATGACGGTGGTCTGGCTGGCCTGATGCCGCGACACCTGGGCGCTGGCCTGCGCGTTCTCCAGCGCGTAGCGCTGCTTGTCGAGCTCCTCGCGCGGCAGGTTGTCGGCGAGCTGCTTGAGGCGATCGAGCTCCTGCGAGGCGTTGCGCGCGGTCAGGGCGTCGCGCGCGGCCTGGAGCTTGAAGCCGCGGCCGTCGAGGCGCACCAGGGTCTGCCCGGCCCGCACCTTGTCACCTTCCTCGACGCGCAGCTCGAGCACGACGCCCGGCTGCAGCGCGACCAGCTCGGCCGATCGCAGCGCCCGCAGCGTCCCGGAGGTCCGATAGAAGCGATCGATCGCGGTCGGCGTGAGCGACGTGACGGTCACCGCCAGCGGCTCTTGCGGCGCAGCGCCGTCTTTTCCGCCGCCGCCCGGCGCCTTGCCCGGCGGCCCTTTGCCCGGCGCGTTGGCCCCCGCCTCACCGCCACACGCCGGCAACGAACCAGCGAGCATGACCACCAGCGCCGCCCTGATCACCCGGCCCGTCCCCGGTCCTGCGCTGCGCCCGATCATTCGTGCTTCGACCCGATCCGTCCGCGCGAAGTTGCGGCCCGCGATCCTTAGCACGGGCCCGCGGGGCGCGGCCACCGGCCCCCGGGCGCCACCCCGGTTTCTTGGAGTCCGGCGCGCGCGGCGTTAGCTTCGCGCCGTGGTCGTCCCAGGCAACAGCTTTAGCGCGGCGCTCGGCGATCTGCTCGGCGCCTCCCCTGCCCTCACCCTCGTCCTCGGGCTCGTCCACGTGGTCGCCGGCTATCGCTGCTGGGTCGGCCTGCTCGGCATCTACGGGCTCGTGTTCACCGCCACCGTCGGCGCTGCGGTCGCCGAGCGCTGGTTCCCGGGCCAGGACATGGCTTATCGACTCATGCAGTTCGGCGCCGGTCTGTTCGGCTTCGGCGCCGTGCTGGCGTTTCATCGCGTCGGCGTGTTCATCCTCGGCGCCCTCGCCGGTGCCGTCGTCGCCGAGCTGATCGCCACCGGGATCGGCAGCGGCATCACTGACCCCGTGCTCATGCTCGCGGCGATGATCGGCGGCTCGCTCGCGATCGCCACCGAACGTGGCGCCCTCATCCTCGCCACCTCGATCACCGGCGCCGCCCTGATCGTCCGCAGCGCCGTCGCCCTCAACGACGGCCCCGCCGCCTGGTCCCTCGGATCCCTCGACCTGTGGAACTGGGCCAGCGTCGGCGCGTCGCTCCCCGCCGAGCTCGCGGCGATCGGCGTGCTCGTGCTGCTCGGCGTGGCGATCCAGCGCCGGGCCTGAAGCCTCAGGGCGCGCGGGTCTCGAACGGGTTCTTGAGGCCCATCGAGCCGGTCTTGGTCTCGGCCGGCTTCGGGTCGACGGTCGGAGTCTCGGGCTTCTTGCCCTCGACCGGCTTGCCGGGCTTGCCCGCGAGCTTCTTCTTCGGCTTGAGCACGGCCTCGAAGCGGCGGTCCGCGACCGGCTCGAGCTCGAGCGCAACGTCATCGTGCCCGGCGGCGCGGATCACCACCTTGCGAACGCCGGCCGCCTGCGGGAGCGTAAAGCCAGCGTCGCCGGTGGCGCCGAGCACCGTCGTGCCGTCCGCCGCATCGATCACCTCGGCCAGCACGTTGCAGGTCACGTAGACGCGGGCGTCCGCGAGGACCGGGCTCACGGGCTCGGGCGTCGTCGGTGCGACCGGCGTCGGCGGCTCGATCGCGGGGGGATCCGAAAGCACCGGCGGTCCGGGCTCGAGCGGCGCGCCGACCACGATCGTGGGGGCGGTCGGCTCGTCGTCGCCGAGCATCATCAGGGTCGTCGCGCCGCCGAGCAGCGCGAAGCCTGCCGCGACCGCGACCAGCACACCGCGGCTGCGTCGGCGCGGCTCGGCGATCGTCACGTCCCCATTCATTCGCGCCATGGGCGACGACGGACCGCTGCTGGAACGGACCAGGAACGCGGTCGGCCGGCCCTCGCTGATCGGTCGCGCGCGGGCCTCGGGGACCACCGTGACCGGGTCCGCGCCGGTGCCGACGTCGAGGATCGCCGAGGACAGCTCCTCCATGCTCTGGAACCGGTAGGCGCGGTCCTTTTGCAGCGCCTTGAGCACGATCGCCTCGACCTCGGGGCTGATGTCGGCGTGCGGGGCGGCCTCGCTGGGCGCCATCGGCTCGTCGAACATGTGCTTGGTCAAGATCCCCATGAAGTTGTCGGCGGAGAACGGGACCTTGCCGGTGAGCAGCTCGTAGAGGATCACGCCGAGCGCGTAGATGTCGGATCGCAGGTCGACGCTCTGGCCCTGGGCCTGCTCCGGGCTCATGTAGGTCGGCGTCCCGAAGATCATGCCGGTGCTGGTCAGACGCGGACCGGTGCCCTCTGGATCGCCGCTGGTGACCTTGGCGATCCCGAAGTCGAGCACCTTGATGAAGTCCGAATTGCCGTGGCGCTCGATCCGGAAGCAGTTCTCCGGCTTCATGTCGCGGTGCACGATGCCCTTGCCGTGGGCCGCCGCGAGCGCGCGACAGATCTGCAGGGCGATCGGGGCGACGCGGGACCACGGCAGCGGCGCCTCGCGCCTGATCGTGTCGGACAGGTCCTCGCCGATCAGCATCTCCATCACGAAGAACACCGAGCCGTGCGCGGCGCCGAAGTCGGTGATCTCGACGACGTTCTCGTGGGCGATCATCGAGGCCGCGCGGGCCTCTTGCAGGAAGCGCTCGACCAGATCCTGCTTGTGCGCGTACTCGGGGTTGAGCAGCTTGATCGCGCAGCGCTTCTTGATCGTGACGTGCTCCGCGAGATAGACCGTGCCCATGCCGCCCTCGCCGAGCTTTCGCAGCAGGCGGTAGCGATCGAGGAGCAGATTCCCCGAGAGGTCGCGGTCGGCCGGAACATGGACCGGGAGCGGCGGCTCGAAGCCGCTGTCCTCGCGGACAGGTGGCGAGGTGACCACGTCAGGGGCGCTGCGCCGGAGGTCGCGGCTGCTGTTGTCCAGGCCGCCATCCATCGAGTGGCTCGCGTGGCTCGATCCGAGCGGCACTCCACCGGCCCACACGTGGGTGGCAGAGCTGCTGACGATCGGCTCGCCCTCGGCGCTGCGTTCGCTGCTGCTGTCCGCGCTTCGCTCGGAGGCGTCGCGCTCGACGCCGACGTGGCTCTCCAGACGTGGCACGCGCAGCGCCTCGGGTTCGGAGACCCGTAGCATCGTCACGGCGGCGGACCTGGGTGTCTGGGCTTCGGCCATTGCGGGGGACAGTCTCGGCAGAGGGCGGACGCTACTCTACTTCTTCGGACGAAACGGGTTCTTGAGCTCGCCCATGTCGAGCTCCTCATCGGGCGCGGCGATCTCGACGGGCTTCGCCGGCTCGGTGACCGCCGCGGCGGCCCTGGACACCGGCTCGGCCCGGGTCTTCGCCGGCTTCTGTTTTTCTGGCATGGCGGCCCTCGCGAGGCCCTCCATGGGGATTTCCTCGAGATCGGGCGGGCTCACCGTGGCGTCGCCGATCGGGCCGGACACGGTGAGATCGACCGGCGCTGGAGCCAGCACCGGAGGCCGCGGTCGCAGGTGGACCTTGTGCAGTGCGCTCGCGCCGGCCTGGATCTCGAGCTTCGCGTCGTCGTGGCCGTCGAGCTTGAAGACCACGTGCGTGCGGGCGCTGCCGGGCGGGAGCGTGCGCGTGAACGGCGTGACACCCCAGCGGTCGCCGTCCTCGGTGATGACCGTCGCGCCGCTGGGATCCGACTCGAAGGTCAGTTGATGCACCGCGGCCGGCAGCGGCGCGACGATCTCGGGCGCCTGCACGACCGGGACCTGGTTGCGACGCCACACCTTGTACAGCGTCACGGTGATCGCCGCGCCGATGCTCGCGGCCGCGGCGATGATGAGGATCATCGGCGGGCCCGCAGCGGGCACGGTGGCGTTTACGCCGGTCGGAAAGTGACGACTCTCGAGCTCGCCAGTGATCGGCGCGCGCGGCAGTGGAGCGGCGATCCGCTCGACGTGGGTGCCGGAAGGCACGATGACGCTGGGCCGGCGATGGATCCTCCCCGAGGAGGTGAAAGGCCTGGCCACCATCGCGTCGGTCTCCCGCGGGGTCGCGCGCGCCTCACCCGCGACCGAGGGGTTGTTGTCGGAGCGATGCAGGCCCGAGGGGTTCTCGGCGACCGACCACGAGCCGATCGTCACCGTCGCGCGGCGCTTGCCCTGGCCCGAGCTGCCGGCGCCGTGAACCACCGCGCTGGCAGCGAGGTCGACCTCGGCCGCGGTCTTGAGCAGGTGGATGACCTCGGCGGCGTCGCGCGGCCGATCGTCGCGGTTCTTGGCGAGCAGGCGGTGCAGCACGTGCTCGAGGTTCGGCAGGTCGGGCACGCCGGGGTCGACCTCGTGCAGGCTCGGCGGCGCGTCGAAGATCTGGGCGGTGAGCACCAGCGCGACGGTCGCGGCCTTGAACGGCACGCGACCGGCGAGCATCTCGAACAGGATCACGCCGAGCGAGTAGAGGTCGCTGCGCTCGTCGACCTCGGAGCCCTGCGCCTGCTCCGGGGACATGTACGCCGGCGTGCCGATCAGCGCGCCCATCGCGGTCAGGCGGGTCTTCCGGTCGCGGATCCGGGCGATGCCGAAGTCGAGGATCTTCGCCTGCACGCCGCCGTCGGGCCGCTCGCACAGGAAGATGTTCTCTGACTTGAGATCGCGGTGGATGATCTTGCACGCGTGCGCGGCCTGCAAGGCCTGGGCGGTCTGGACCGCGATGTCGACCGCCTCCGCCGGATCGACGCGACCCCGCGTGTCGATCCGGTGCGCCAGGTTCTCGCCGCTCAGGTACTCCATCACGTAGTACGCGGTCTGACCGGCGATCTGGCCGTAGTCGCTGATGTCGACCACGTTCGGGTGCTTGACCTTCGAGGCCAACTGCGCCTCGAGCAGGAAGCGCTTGACGATGTCGGGCTGGTTGGCGACGTCGGCGCGCAGCATCTTGATCGCCAGCACCTTGTCGATGATGACGTGCGTCGCCTTGTAGACCACGCCCATGCCGCCGGCGCCGATGCAGCTCTCGATGCGGTAGCGCTGGTCGAGCACGCGGCCGATCAGCGACTCCTCCCAGCTGCTCGGGGTCGGAGCCTCCGGGCGCGCCCGCGACAGCCCGCCCGGCGGGAAGAAGGCGCCGCCGTCCGGCCCACCCTCAGCCACCACCGCCGACGTCGGCACCTGCGCCAGCATGTCGGCGCCAGCCGGGCGCGCCCGGGGGGGGACCATCGCCACGACGGTGCGCTTCGAGCCGGTCGTGACAGGTGGAATGAACGCGGTGCTGGTGTCGGCCGGATGGGGATCGTCGACCGCGATCGCGGCGGCCGCTGCCGTGCCGCCCGGGTTCGCCAGTCGCGTCTGCGGGGGCACGACGAGGCCGTTGGCAGTCAGGCCCGCGCTGCCGAGCACAGGCATCACGAAGTTGCCGCCGCTCGCACCCGGACCCGTCAAGGCCGACACCGCCCGCTGCTGCAGCGGCACCACGAACACCTCGGAGTTCGCGCTCGCGCGCGGCGGGTCCCATGCGCCCGGACCGCTCGGCGTGCCTGGCAGGCTCACGGAGCCGGACGCCCCCGTCGGCGCGTCGTCGGCGAGGGGGGCCCCATCCATCGGGCAGAAGCCCTGGGCCACGGAGTAGACCGTGCCGCACGCTGGGCAGCGCTTCATGACTGCGCCAGCGTAGACGGTGGGCATTGCGGGGTCAACGCTTGCGCAGGGTGGCCAGGGCGGGTGTAGTCTCCACGGCCGATGCAGCCCCCTGCCCCCATCGTGATCGGTCGCACGCTCGAATTGGCCGACGTGCACCGGGTCGCCCGGCATCACTTCGCAGCGGTGCTGGCCCCCACGGCGCGCGACGAGCTGCGCCGGACCCGGCAGCACCTCGAAGCGGCGCTCGCCCGCGGCGAGGTCATCTACGGCGTGAACACCGGCTTCGGCGCCCTCAGCGAGACCCGCATCGCCGACGACCAGCTCGGTGCCCTGCAACAGAACCTGCTGCGCAGCCACGCGGTGGGCGTCGGACCGGCATTCTCGGGGGAGATCGTGCGTGCGCTATTACTCTTGCGCGCGCACACCCTGGCGCTCGGGGCCTCGGCGGCCTCGTGCGAGTTGACCGAGTTCCTGCTCGCCTTGCTGGCCGCCGACGTTCGACCGGTGGTGCCCAGCCAGGGCAGCGTCGGTGCTAGCGGTGATCTCGCGCCCCTCGCCCACCTCGCGCTGACTGTGATCGGCGAGGGCGACGCCTGGTTCGAGGGACAGGTCCTTCCGGCCAGCGAGGCGCTCGCGCGGGCTGGCCTGCAGCCGCGCAGGCTCGGCCCCAAGGAGGGCCTGAGCCTGATCAACGGCACCCAGGTCATGACGGCGATCGCGGCGCTCGCCGTCGTCGACGCGGCCGAGCTGCTGACCACGGCGGACATCCTCGGCGCGCTCGCCCTCGACGCCCTGCTCGGCACGATCGCCGCCGCGGACCCCAGGATCCACGCGGGCAAGCCCCACCCGGGCCAGCGACGCAGCGCGGAGATCCTGCGCGAGCTGATCGCCGGCTCGCCGCTCAGCGACTCGCACCGCGACTGCGACCAGGTCCAGGACGCCTACTCGCTGCGCTGCATCCCGCAGGTCCACGGGGCCGTGCGCGGCGCGCTCGCCTACGTCGCCGGGGCGCTGCGCACGGAGGTCAACAGCTTCACCGACAACCCGCTGGTGCTCGCGCGCGACGACGGCGGCTTCGACGTCATCAGCGGCGGCAACTTCCACGGCGCCTCCGTGGCCGTCCCGATCGATCACATGACCGCCGCGCTGACGACCCTCGCCACCATCTCCGAGCGCCGCTGCGATCGGATGATGAACGCGAACAGCTCGCGCGGCCTGCCGGCCTTCCTCGCCGACGACCCCGGCCTCGAGAGCGGCTACATGATGGCCCACGTGACCGCCTCGGCGCTGACCAGCGAGTGCAAGACCCTGTGCTTCCCGGCCAGCGTCGACTCGATCCCGACCTCGGCCGGCAAGGAGGACCACGTCAGCATGGGCCCGATCGCGGCGCGCAAGCTCCGGGCCGTGGTCGACGCGCTCGCGCGCGTGCTGGCGATCGAGGCGATCTGCGCGGCCCGGGCCATTGACCTCCGCAAGATCCCCAGCAGCCCGCGCCTGCAACGCGTACACGCCTGCATCCGCGTCCACGTCGCGCCGTTCACCGGCGACCGCAGCATGTCGGCGGACGTCGAGCGCCTCGCGGCGGCGATCCTCGCCGGTGAGCTGCGCGCGGCGGCCGGCCTGCCCGGCGAGCTGTAGTCCTAGAAGGTCACCACGCTGCGGATCGACTCGCCGTGGTGCATGAGGTCGAAGGCCTCGTTGATCCGCGCGACCGGCAGCACGTGGGTGATGAGGTCGTCGATGTTGATCTTGCCGTCCATGTACCAGTCGACGATCTTGGGCACGTCGCGGCGGCCCTTGGCGCCGCCGAAGGCGCTGCCCTTCCAGGTCCGTCCGGTGACCAGTTGGAACGGCCTCGTGCTGATCTCCTGGCCGGCGCCGGCGACCCCGATGATCACCGATGTACCCCAGCCCTTGTGGCAGCACTCGAGCGCCTGGCGCATCACCTTCACGTTGCCGACGCACTCGAAGCTGTAGTCGGCGCCGCCGCCGGTGAGGTCGACCAGGTGGGCGACGAGGTCGTCGCCGGCCTCGCTCGGGTTCACGAAGTGGGTCATGCCGAACTTCTCAGCGATGGCTTTGCGCGCGGGGTTGAGGTCGACGCCGACGATCATGTCAGCGCCGACCATACGGGCCGCCTGGATGCAGTTGAGGCCGATGCCCCCGAGCCCGAACACGACGACCTTGTCGCCGGCCTGCACCTTCGCGGTGTTGATCACCGCGCCGAGGCCGGTGGTCACGCCGCAGCCGATGTAACAGACCTTCTCGAAGGGCGCGTCCTCGCGGATCTTGGCGACCGCGATCTCGGGCACGACCGTGAAGTTGGCGAAGGTCGACGTGCCCATGTAGTGCAGCACGCGCTGGCCATCGAGTGAGAAGCGGCTGGTGCCGTCGGGCATCAGGCCCTGGCCCTGCGTCGCGCGGATCGCCTGGCACAGGTTGGTCTTCTCGGACAGGCAGAACTTGCACTGCCGGCACTCGGGTGTGTAGAGCGGGATGACGTGATCGCCAGGGCGCAGGGACGTCACGCCCGGCCCGACCTCGACGACCACGCCGGCGCCCTCGTGGCCGAGGATCGCCGGGAACAGGCCCTCGGGGTCGGCGCCGGACAGCGTGAACGCGTCCGTGTGGCACACCCCGGTGGCCTTGATCTCGATGAGCACTTCGCCGGCCCGCGGACCCTCGAGATCGACGGTCTCGATGGACAGCGGAGTATCAGCGCGGAGAGCGACAGCGGCCTGGACCTTCACGCAGCGCAGTTCACATCACGCCTGCGGGCAGGTCAAGTCGCCAAGGACCTCGCAGGAGGCGACCCACTGGTCCGGGTTGAGGCAGTCCGGGTCGAAGCTCTCGGCGCAGGCGGCGAAGAACGCGGCGTCGCGCAGGACGCAGCGCTCGACCTCCTTCTGCCACAGACCCAGGCCGTCCGAACGGCCGTGCGCCTGGCGCAGCAGCACGCCGGGGGCGACGACGACATGGTCGAGGTAGGACTCGGCCGAGGCGAACGCGGCGACGGTCTGGATCAGGCCGGGCTCCGGGCTCGCCAGCGCCTTCAGGGCGCACAGGTCGCTGTCGGCGTAGCTCTGGGTCTTCGACTCGCGGACCAGCTCGACCGGGAACTCGCAGGGCGAGGGCAGGTCGCAGGCAACCAGCAGATCGGGCTCCTCGGCGCCATCGTCGGCGGTGGGCTCCTCGGTCGGCGTCTCCTCGTTGAGACCGGCCGCGCCCTCGTCACCCGAGTCACCCTCGCTACCCTCATCGCCACCATCGTCGGCGCTGGTGAGCCCCTCGGTGGTGGAGGCGTCACCCATCGAGCAGGCCGGGAGGACGACGAGCAGGGCGAGCATCAAACGGGTGGCGAAGGTGAACATGGCGGGGGCCTCTCCCCCCTTGTTGCATGTCCCGGGCGAGCGCCCATCTCGGGAATTTCATGAGTAGTTTCAGAGCGTCACAGGTGTCCGGGTGAGCCGCTCCACGGCATCCGCGGCGCGCCGGCGGGACATCTCTGTCATGCGCCGGATCCCGGACGCGGGCGGATCTTGTACGCGACCAGGCAGCGGGTGGCGCCCGACAGCTTGTAGCTGGGCACGATCTGCAGGACCCGGCCGCTGCGCAGCACCTCGAACAGGAAGTCGACCTGCGCCACCGTCGGCGTGTAGCCGGAACAGGAGGTGCCGCCCCAGCGGTACTCGGTCTTCGCGGCGCTGGCGGCGTCGCCCTCGACCAGCAGCACCGAGCCGAGGAACTGCATGGCCTTGTCGCTCTTGCTGCTGTTGAGCACCATCTCCTGCACGTAACCGGCGACGCCGGACGAGTCGACAGCGCTCGCCGTCTGCGGCAACGCGGCAATGACGGTACAGGCGCAGCACGTGGCGGCGAGAAGAATGGATCGGGCGAGGCGGGACGGGGTCGAGGTTCGCAGCACGCGGATGAGTGTCGCCCGGGCCCGCTTCAGATCACGCAAAAATTGAGATATCGACGCAACAGCGGCGAAACCACAACCGAACTGGCGCGCATGCCGACCCCTCGTATCGTCTCAGCGGAGGAGCTCGGGCTCACGGGCGTCGCCTCGTGGCCGCTTCTCGGGAGCTTGCCGCCATGTCCCCGCCTTGCCGTGGTCGGCAGCCGGGCGGCCAGTCGCGCGGCCCTGGCGTGTGTGCCGGCGATCGTCGCGGCGGCCGGGGCACGGGGGCACGCACTGGTCTCCGGGGGCGCTCGCGGGATCGACGGCGCCGTGCATCGCGCCGCGCTGGCGGCTGGCCTGCCGCAGTTGGCGATCGTGCCCTGCACGCCCGCGGAGCCCTACCCGCCCGAGCACGCCGCCCTGTTCGCGGCGATCGCCGCGGCCCCCGGATCCGGCGTGTTGTTCACGCGGCCGGAGGGACTGCACAATACACGGGGGATCTTCGCCAGTCGCAATGCCCTCGTGGTCGGCGTGGCGGCGGCGCTGGTGGTCGCGCAGGCCCTCCCCCGTTCTGGTTCATGGGGGACAGGGCGCATGGCCCTGCGCTGCGGACGTCGGACCGCCGCGCTGGCTGGGACCAGCGGCTGCGCCGACCTCGTCGCCCACGGGGCGAATGCCCTGCCCTGTGAGCCACCCACCGTCGGGACCGCAGTGCTCGCTTGGCTCGATGGGTCGAACCAGGACCCCACCATCGCCTCCTCCTGGCCGGATGCGCTGGGCTGGCTCCGCGAGGCGCTGGACGCCGCGGGTCCGCGTGGGCTGGGGCTCGACGACCTGGCCGAGGTTATCGAAGCCACGACCGCCAATGCCGCCCTGCTGTCGGCCGAGCTGCTCGGGCTGCTGGTCGAGTCTCCGCCGGGACGCTATCACCTGCGTCGCTGACTGTCCCAAAGGACAGGCAGCTTAAACGACCACGCCCCGGCGCTCTCGCGGCCGGGGCATGATGAAGGATCGGTGATGATCGGCGCTGTGCCGAAGCTCAGAGGCCCGGGCAGTCGTTCTGCTTGTTCCCCGACAACTGGCAGGCGGCGGAGATCGTCGTGCCCGCGGGGGCAGCGGCGGAGCGGACCAGAATGAACTCGAGGTTGAAACCCTCGTCGATGCACTCGGGCGACATGTCGTCGATGACGCTCGGGGTCTCGCCGTCCGTGTCGACCAGGGTGGCGAAGCACACCGTCGCGTTGGCCGGAGCGGTCCAGGCCCCGTTGACCTCCGTGCACTTTGGGATCGCGTTGGAGGTCATCGCCGCGATGTTCTCCTCGAACAACTGGCAGCCAGGGTCGACGATCGGCGTCTCCGGGTCCAAGTCGCGCACGCATGCGGGCATGCAGGCCGGCTTGATCTGGTCACGGATCTGGTCCGCGATCGACTTTAGCGCCGCCGAGTAGTCCTGCTGGCAGATCGAGTACAGGTTGCGCTCGGTCTCGGGATTGATGAAGGCCTCGGCGAACTCGCGCTCACGGACCGGCGGCACCGCGGTGCCAGCACCGAGGACGCAGCCGGGGCCGATACCGAAGTCGGACTGAAGTTTCGCGTCGGCGGCCTTCTCGTACGGGATGTCGTTGTCGAAGTTCTCGTAACCGGGCGGTACGCCGGCGATCAACGAGATCAGGACCTTCTGATTCATGTCGATCTTCTGCTTCGCGTCCTGGATCGACCTCACGAAGTCGATGTACTTCGAGACCGGCTGCAGCACCGCCTTGGTGGGGTCGGTGGTGACGGCGCCAGTGATGTCGTAGTTCTGCGAGTGGCACTCGGAGAAGACGTCCGGGCCGCCGGTGCACTCGACGCCGGCTCTCCAGCACAGCGCGGAGGTCGGGGCCGGCTCATCCGGGCTGTTCCAGAACACCTTGTTGCTGGTGAAGATCAGCTTCTCGTCCTTGCCCGGGTTGTACGAGCAGTCGGCCTCGTCCGTGATGAACACGATCGTGAGGATCGCGGCCTCACGCAGGAACCCGTAGTTGTTCTTCGAGGCCGAGCTGGTCGCGTTGGCGAGCGCCAGGTACATGCTCTCGAGGTGGGACTCGAAGCCGCAACCGGCCACGCCCTGCGGGCCGTAGCACTGGAACGCCTCGACGTTCGACTCGACACCGCCGATGTTCGACTCGGTCTCGATGCGCTCGATCCACTTGCGCGGGACCTCGGCCTCGTCGTAGGCGGTCGTCGTGCCGCGCACCGTCAACTGCGCGTTGGTCTTGGTGCAGTAGTCGCTGCACGCGAACGCGAAGTCGGCGTCGCCGAACTTGAACTCGTTCTGCGCGATGCGGTCGAGACAGCTCGAGAGCACCAGGTTGCCGCCCTCGGGCGTGTACGTGGCCGACGGGCAGCGCGGGTTGCCGGAGTCCGTGGTCGTGATGCCGATCCGGTAGTTGGCCTGGACGTCCTTGGCCTCGAGCACGTTGATGAACGACGCGAAGTTGGCGGACAGCAGCGCCTGCTCCTCACCCATCGACCCCGAGTTGTCGATCACGAAGAGGATGTCGACGTCCTTGTTGATGGCGATGGCGACCGTGTCCTGGAGCTCCTCGGACTTGTCGTACTCCACCGGCTTGAGCGGGTGGTCGAGACAGGCGCCGAGCAGCAGCGCCGTACCGGCACAGAGCGACAGACGATTGGCGAGGCGGGAACAAGAAAAAGCACGCGACATTGTGGATTCTCCGCGGGGCGAGCCCTACGCCCACCACCATCGCAAAGGACAGCGGCCGTGTAAAGCACTACGACAGCAAGGTGCCCCGCCGAGTCGCCGCGCGCACCCGCTCCGGTGCCCGGCCTGGCCATATGCCACGAGGGCCGGCGGCGGACCCGGCGTGACAGCCACGCGCGGCATCCGCGGCAACACGAGGCGTCGCCTGGGGCGAGTGCCCCCCCGAACACGCGGGGTGCAACATCGCCTGGAGGCAGCCAAAGGCCGGTAAACCTGCCGATACGGCTGATCTGGCCTGCTCGGGCCCAGCGAGGTCCTCAGGCGCGCTCGTGATTACCCTTGCCGCGGCCGCGGACGACCAGGCGAACGGGAACGCCGCGAAGGTTCCAGCGAGTCCTAAACCGGCGCAGCAGGTAGCGCTCGTAGGCAGGGCTGAGGCAGCGGCCGTGGTTGGCCGAGATGACGATCAGCGGGGGATCGCTCTCCGCCTGGGTCGCGAACAGCAGCTTGACCGGCTTCGGGCCGAACATCGGCGGCGAGTGCTCCGCGACCGCGGCCATCAGCTCGTCGTTGAGGTCGGCGGTCGAGATCCGCTTGGCCAGGGCGCGGGCGGTGTGCAAGCAGGCCTCGAGAAGCTCGTCCATGCCGCGGGCGTGGCCCTGGCCGAGATCCCGACCGCTGCCGACCACCGAGGTCTTGATCATGAAGGGGCGCTCGAGAAAGGCGAGCTCGTCCTGGGCCTGCGTCCACACCTCGTGGGCCTGCTTCTTATCGCGCGCCACGAGATCCCACTTGTTGAGCACCGCCACCACACCCTTGCCGCGCTCGTGGGCCATCCGGGCGATGCGCTGATCCTGGTCGGTCACGCCGAGGCTGGCGTCGAGCACGAGCACGACCACTTGGGTGCGCTCCATCGTGCGGATCGCCTTGATCGCGGCGAGCTTCTCCATCGCGCGGTCGATCTGCTTGCGCCGACGCAGACCCGCAGTGTCGATGAGCACGATCGGCTGCTCGTTGAAGACGAAGGGCAGGTCGATCGGGTCGCGGGTGGTGCCGGCCTCGGCGTCGACGATCACCCGCGGCGCGTGCAGCAGCGCGTTGATCAGCGTCGACTTGCCGGCGTTCGGACGACCCATAAAGGCGATGCGCGTGCCCTCCGGGACCGCGACCACGCTGCCCTCCGGGGCGGTGTGCGCCAGCCGGGACAGGACCGCCTCATTGAGCTCGCCGGTGTTTCGGCCGTGCGCTGCAGACACGGCGATGACGTCCCCGAGCCCGAGCTCGTGCATGTCAGCGGACGCCAGCTCGCGCTGGGGATTATCGGCCTTGTTGGCGACGACCAGCAGCGGGCGACCGGAGCGGCGCAGGAGCTCGGCGATCTCGCGGTCGTCGCTCGACAGGCCGTCGACGAGGTCGACGACGAACAGGATCAGGTCGGCCTCCTCGATCGCGATCTCGGCCTGGGCCCGGATGTGACGCATGAGCCCGACGTTATCGTCGAGGTCGAGCCCGCCGGTGTCGACGACGAGGTAGCTGCGGCCCTCATGGTTGACGACGCCGTATAGGCGATCGCGCGTGACACCCGGGCGGTCCTCCACGATCGCCTTCTTGGCGCCGACCAGGCGGTTAAACAGGGTCGACTTGCCGACGTTGGGGCGGCCGACGATCGCCACGAGGCTGGTCGGACCGGTATAGGTGCTCGCGTCCGCGAGGTCCTCGGCGAACTCGCTGTCGCCCGTGTCATCAAGCTCGTCGCTCACGACTCACCTCCCATGGCTTCGTGGAGCCCGAGGCGCTGCATCAAGCCGGCGTCGCGGGTCCAGTTCGCGGTGACCGCGACGTTGAGGAACAGGTCGCAGGCGCGGCCAGTCAGCGCAGAGATCGCCTTGCGTGCATCGATCGAGATGGCCTTGATCGTCTGTCCGCCCTTGCCGATGACCATCGGCTTCTGGCTCTCGCGCTCGACGTGGATCGTCGCCCGGATGATGTCCTTGGGCGGCCGCTTCTGCTCCTTGAACGCCTCGATGGTGACGGCGCACGCGTACGGCAGCTCGTCCCCCAGGTGGCGAAACAGGGCCGCCCGCACGCGCTCCCCGGAGTGCCAGCGCATGCTGCGATCGCTAAGCTGGTCCTCCTCGAAGTACGGGGCGCGCAGCGGCAGGCTCGCGGCGATGTGCGCCCGCAGGGCGTCGAGGCCGGCGCCAGTGTGCGCGCTGACCGGCAGCACCGCCGCAAAAGCGTGCAGCGCGGTCCACTTGGCGATCACCGGCAACAACAGCTCCGGCGGGTGCAGGCGGTCGACCTTCGTCATCACCAGCGTGATCGGCTTGCGTACCTCGATCAGGGCCTCGAGCGCCGCCCGGGCGCCCTCCCCCGGCTCCCATGCGGCGGCCGTCTCGGCGTCGGCGAGCTGCGGGACCTCGGCGAGCAACAACAACAGATCGACGGCCCGGGCCCCGCGCAGCGCCTCGTCGACCATGAAGCGGTTGAGCGCCGAGCGAGCGCGATGGATCCCCGGCGTGTCGACCAGCACCGCCTGGATCTTCGGCGTGGTCCAGACCCCGAGCAGGCGCTCGCGGGTGGTCTGTGGAAAGCGCGTGGCGACGGCCAGCTCCGCGCCCACCAGCGCGTTGAGCAAGGTGGATTTGCCCACGTTGGGCCGGCCACATAGACCGACCTGACCGGCGCGAAAGTCCGCGGGCACTGCGGGATCGATCGGTTCAGCCGGGGGCGGATCTTGGGTTCGTTCGCGGGACATCGCTCGAATGCGGGGTTATTGGCCAAATCTCCTGCGCAGGCAAGCCCCGATCGCTCACGCCGACCATCTCCAGACTCCCCAGCCTACTGAGCCATACATGTAGGATATTTGATTCCATGGGCCGACACGGTGATCATGCGCTCCATGACCGTCGCCGTTGAACGCCGCGCCACCGCCCGGATCGACAAGCTCTTCCGCGTCCTCGTGTTCTCGGAGGAGTTCGGCGAGCAGTGGTTTTGCGCCCGCAACATCTCCGAGACCGGGATGTTCGTGGAGATGCCCGAACCTTTGCCGCTGCGCAGCAAGGTCGTCGTGCGCTTCCAGATCCCTGGCGACGACGCGGCCATCTGTGCGATCGCCCGCGTCCAGAACCACTATTACCTGCAATATGCGGGGACCCACGGGCTACAGGCGCTGTCGGGCGTCGGGCTCCGCTTCCTCCGCTTCGTCGCCGAGATCGGCGGCGCCGTGGCCTCCGAGCGGCTGCACTGATCGCCGGCTATCGACGACGCAGACCCCGGCAAGCGATCGCCGAGGCCCTGACTCTTGCGACCATGTGAGGGCAACACGAAGAGGCTCGGCGTAGATCGCCGGAGCCCGTCCACGCTACCTTCATCCGATCACTTCGGCGGCAGCGGCAGGTCGAGCTCGCGTGCCGGCTTGCCGGGCTTGATCGTCTTAGGCTCGGGCACCTTCGGGGCGGGCACCTTCGGGGCGGGCACCTTCGGCTTGGTGGTCTTCGGCTTGGTGGTCTTCGGCGGCGTCGCGGGTGGTGTCGCAGGTGGTGTCGCGGGTGGTGTCGCGGGTGGCGTCGCGGGTGGGATCGCGGGTGGTGTCGCGGGTGGGATCGCGGGTGGGATCGCGGGCGGTGTGAGAGGGGGTGTCGCGCCGGCCACCGGCGTCGCAGGTACCCCCGTTTCGGGTGGCGTGCCCGGGACCGGTATGCCGGTCACCGGCGGCGTCGCCACGGGCGGCGTGACCCCGGCCGGCACCTCGGCGGCGGGCTCGGTCGACTCGACAGGTGGGGTCAACATGGCGAAGGCGACCCCACCACCCACCAAGCCGAAGCCGAACAGCAAGATCAGCCAGGTCGGTACGCCGCGGCTCAGGTTACTCGCGCCGCGCTCTGGCCGACCGCCGGTGTCGGGCATCGCCGAAATATTGCCGATGAAGGTCCCCTTGCCCGTCTGCTTCGGGGCATGCACACCGGTGAACTCGAACACCGTCCGGTTGCCGCCCGTGGCCAGCTCGTCGTGCCGGTGGGCCGGCGGCGCTACCACCGGGTGGGGCGCGGAGGGCGGGTAAGCCTGCTGCGGGTGCTGCTGCTGCGGGTAGGGTGCCTGCTGCTGCTGCGGGTGCTGCGGGTACGGCTGCTGCTGCGGGTAGGGCTGCTGCTGTTGCGGGTACGGCTGCTGCTGTTGCGGGTACGGCTGCTGCTGCTGCTGCGGGTACGGCTGCTGCTGTTGCTGCGGGTACGGCTGCTGTTGCTGCGGGTAGCCTTGCTGCGGATAGGGCTGCGAGCCCGGCATCTGCACGGCCACTCCGATCTGCGCCGGCAGGTACTGCGGGCCGGCCGGGGCTGCCGGACCGGGCGCAGGTGCCCCCCGCGTGGGATCGTTGCTGCTGCCGAGGGGCAACGTGGACGAGGGCGGCGGCGTCGGGGCGTGGTTCACGAGCATTCTCCTGTGGGCGCGGGCCCGAGTCGTCGGCGAGTGTGCCACGGCGTGGCCCACTCGGCGAGCAATCCGCGTGCTCGTGGGGGTCTCTCGCGGGCCGGGCTCTGATACGCTCCGCCCCGCATGGCCGAACCGCCGCGGGGCTGCTTCATCGTCCTCGAGGGTATCGACGGGAGCGGCACCACGCTGCAAACGCGCGCGCTCGCAGATCGGCTTCGCGAGCGCGGCCGCGAGGTCCTGGAGACCCGCGAGCCGACTGGCGGGGCGATCGGCGCCCTCATCCGTGAGCGTCTCAGCGTCCGCGCCGCCGCCCTCGATCCCGCCGCCCTCGCCCTACTTTTCGCGGCCGATCGGATCGACCACGTCGCCCGCGAGGTCGCGCCGGCGATCGCCGCGGGCACCGTCGTGATCTCCGACCGATATCTTTTATCCTCGCTCGCCTATCAGTCCCTCGACTGTGACCCAGCCTGGATCCGCGAGATCAATGGCCGCGCGGTCCGTCCTGACCTCACCCTTGTGCTCGAGGTCCCGGTCGAGGTCGCCTTCGATCGGGTCCAGCGGCGCACGGCCCAGGGCGCCGCGGTCGAGGAGCGCTTCGATGCCCTCACCCTCCAGCGCCGAATTGCTGACCACTACCGGCGCTTTCGAGGCGATCCCGATCTGGGCCCCGTCCTGGTCGTCGATGGCACCGCCGCCCCTGAGCAAGTCACCACGGCGCTGCTCGCCGCCGTCGCGCAAGCCGGCCTCTGACGCCCGCGCCGGGTTGCGTCGGTGCGCCGGTGCGGACTACCATGGCCGCGATCATGATCGACTACGCCACCCTGTGCACAGCCATCGAGGACTGGAAGTCCGGGCGTCAGCCCTCCGCCGTGACCCCCGCGGCGCCCCGCCGGATCGCCACCCCGGCGCACGAAGTCGAGGAAGAAGCCGTCGAGTACTCCGCGGTATACGACACCAACGACGCGCCGCCCGAGCAGGCCCCCGACTCGACCGTCGTCTACCAGCTCTCCGAGTATGAGGAGGCCGAAGCCGACGCCGACGCCGACGCTGACGAGGTGGATCCCGACCTCACCGACGACGAGCGCTAAAGTGCGGGGCAGCGCCCCCGCGCGAGATCATACAGCGTGCTCCACAGGGCCCTCCCGGTGTGCGATAGCCTGATCGTCGAGGATCGCCCGCGCGTCCCGCATCGCCTTGGAGCTCGCATGTCCCGCATCGCCTATGTCTTGTTAATCCCCCTCGTCGCCTGCGGCGACAGTGCGTCCACCACCGCGACCGGCTCGACCAGCTCGACCAGCTCGACCAGCTCGACCAGCTTGACCAGCTCGACCAGCTTGACCGACGCAGCGAGTACGCCCACCACGGACGCGCCCACCACGGCTGGGAGCGCGGAGGACAGCGCGACGACCACCGCGACCACGACGACCACCGCGACCACCGCCCCCCCCGACACGACCGGTGAGGACAGCACGGCGACCACGACCGGCGGGGACACGACCACCGGTGACGACACGACCGCCGGCGCCATCCCGCTCGAGCACTTCCTGCTTGGCGCGCACGTCCAGGACGTCTCGCCCTCGGCCGAGTTCCTGGCCAAGGACGTGTACATGGGCGCGTACGGGGCCCCCTTCACGCGTGGCGCGGCCAAGGGCGTACACGACCCGATCTTCGCCCGCTCGTTCGCGGTCGAGGGCAACGGCGGCGGCCTGGTGATGAGCATCGTCGACCTGCCTGGCATGGGCAACCGCATCACCCGCGACATCCGCACCAAGGTCGCCGAGATGACCGGCCTGGGCGAGTCGCAGGTGCTGGTCGGCAGCACGCACAGCCACTCCTCCCCTGACTTCATGGGCCTGTGGGGCGGCGTGCCGGCGGACTACCGGAACTGGCTCATTGGTCAGGTCGCCGCGTCGATGACCGCCGCCTGGGACGCGCGCGTGCCCGGTGAGCTGCGCGTCTCGACCGGCAAGGCGCCCGCCAACAACCGCCGCGGCTGGGGCTTCACCGACGACGACATGACGATCCTCGACGCCTTCGACCTCGAGCAACAGCGGATCGGCACCGTCGTCGTGTTCGCCGCCCACCCGGTCGTGCTCGGCGAGGACAACAAGTTGATCTCCTGCGACTATCCCGGCTACATGGTCCAGTCGCTCGAGGACACGCTGGGCGCCCCGGTGGCCCTGTTCAACGGCACGCTCGGCGACGCCACCCCCAAGGTCCCCGACGGCCAGTACGCCGACGACTTCGCCCGCGCCGAGGCCTACGGCGAGCTGCTCGCCAGCGTCGCCGCCGACCTCGTCGAGGGCGGCACCGTGATCGACGACCCCGCGCTCGAGCACAGCAGCGTCAGTTGGGAGCAGATCGTCGACAACGCCCTGTTCAAGGCCGCCTCGCTGCTCGGGATCCTGCAATTCGACTTCGAGATGAACTTCCTCGAGCAAAAGGTCACCACCCAGTCGACCTACTTCCGGCTCGGCAAGCAGGTCCAGGGCGTCGCCTTCCCCGGCGAGTCGCTCACGCGCAATGGCCTCGAGATCAAGGATGCGATGCTCGCCCCGCACAAGATCATCCTCGGCAACACCGGCGACGCGCTCGGCTACTTCATCCCCAGCGACGAGTGGCAGACCGGCAAGAACGACAACTACGAGGAGACCGTCTCGATGGGCAAGAGCGCCGGCGACAACGCCCGCGACAACATCGTCCCGCTGATCGAGGCCGGCAACGCGGCGCTGTGAGCTCCGTGCCGCGCCAGCTCAGTGCCGCAGCGTCGCCGCGTCGAGGATGTCGCCGCAGTTGCGGGCCGCGTCGTCGAGCGTGAACAGCCCGACCAGGTGCCCGCGATCGACGATCACCGCGGCCTCCTGGCGATACCGCAGCAGATCGGCCAGCACAACGCCGACCGGCGACCACGGCGCGGCGACCGTCGGTTCGCCGTGCATCAGCGCCTTGACCTGCAAGCGGGCCAGCTCGCGCGGCGAGCGAGACTCGAGGTCACGCAGCAACACCAGCCCGAGCAGCTCGCCGAAGTCGACCACCGGCAGGACATCGACCGCCTCGTCCCGCATGCGACGCCACGCCCACGCCGCCCCGTCGTCGGGCAGGAGCGACAGCGGCAACGGCCGCATAATCTCGCAAACGGGGCGGTGCATGGCCAGTCGCTCATCCTATCCGAGCGCGCCGGCCGACGCCACGGCGCGACCGTCAGGGCGGCGACACCGGGAAGTCCGCGATCGGCAGCTCGCGGCCGTCCTTGAGCGCGAAGGTGATCGCCACCGTACCCTCGCGGCCGAGCTGCCGCAGCTCGGCCAGCACCGTGCGCAGCTCGTTCATTCCGTGGACACTGACCCCCGCGATCTGTGTGATCCGGGCCTTGAGCAACTGCTCGCGCCCACGCCAGTGCGTGATGGGGGCCAGCGCGCGCAGCTCGGCGACCGTCGGCTGCTCGTTCTTCTCGTCGAGGTGCAGGCCGAGCAATTCCTCCGCGTCGATGAACACCTGGCGATCGGCGGGCGCCGCCGCGACCACCAGCGTGACCGGCAGCCGCGTCTCCCCGCGCAGCACCGTCAGCGCCAGCGTCTCGCCGGGGATCAGGCCTCGCACCATCTGCACGAACTCGCGCGCGAGCCTGGCCCGCGCCACCTCGCCGGCCCCGTACGCGTCGAACCGCTGCCCGCGGGCCTCGACGATGATGTCGCCGGCCAGCAGTCCCGCCTGCGCCGCCGGTTGCCCCGGGAATACTTGCTGCAGCACGAGGCCGTTGTGATAGCCGAGCGCCGCCGCGACCTCGCTGACGGCGATCCGCGAGTCGACCTCGACGCCGATCTGTCCCGAGCGCGCCAGCTCCCCCTGCTTGAGCGCCCGCAGCAGCGCGAAGATGTGGTCGACCGGGATCGCGAACGCGATGCCCTGGGCCCGCTCGATCGTCGCCGTCGTGATGCCGACGAGATCGCCGCGGAGATTAAACAACGGCCCGCCCGAGTTGCCGACGTTGATCGACGCGTCGAGCTGGATCAGCGGCGTCTGTTTATTGCGGAGGATGTGCGTGCGCCCCAGGGCGGCGACGATCCCCTGCGAGACGCTGTGATCGAGGCCCAGCGGCGTGCCGACCGAGAACACCCCCTCGCCGACCTGCAACCCGCTCGATCGCCCGAGCCTGGCCGCCTTGAAGCGCTCCGCGCTGTCGGCCGGTCGCAACTGCAACAGCGCGATGTCCTGATCGCGGTCGGCCACCAGCAACACCGCCGGCAGCTCGCGTCCGTCGGCGAAGCGGGCCCGCACCGCGCCCGTGACCTCTGGCGTACCCGAGGCACTGAGCACGCGGTGCGACGGGTCGCGGATCTCACCGGCGATGACATGAAAGTTGGTCAGCACCAGCCCGGTATCATCGACCACCACGCCGGCGCCGATCGTCTCCTTGCTGCGCAGCGTCACCACCATGTCGCGGGTCGCCGCGACCGCGTCGACCAGCGAGAGTCCGCGCGGGCAACTACCCTCGCAACTGTCCTCGGCCGGCACTTGCATCGGCAACTCGGGCAGCGTCGCGTGCACCGACGTCTCCGCGATCACAGGGGTCGGAGCGGGCGCCTCCTGCATACCGAGGAACACCGCGGCCCCGCCAAGCAGCACCCCGAACACCGCGGCCCCGGCCGCCAGCCACAGCGGCTCGCCCCGCGGGGCCTCGGAAGATCGATCGTCGCGCGACATGGCCGCGACAACCTACCCCGCCGGCCTGGCATTCCCCAGTCGACGGCCTTCCCGACCTGCGCCTCCGGGTCGCAGGCCTGTTGACTTGCGGGTGGCGCCCGCGTACATGGTCGATGTTCATTTCATTTTGAACTGAACCCCGCCATGTCGATCCAGCCCATAATCGCCCCTCCTGATCTCGAAATCGCGCATGATGTGAGCGTCGCGGACAGCGAAGCGACCCACGAGATGCTCCCCGCAGTGCTCCTGCGGGCCCAGGACGAGCTCTCCGATATCTGCGCCTCGATCGCAGAATTCTGGGGATTTACGAGAACTCAGGGCCGGATCTTCGGGCTGCTCTTGATGTCCCCCGAGCCGCTCGAGCACGGCGCGATCCGGGCCCGCCTCGAGATCTCCGCCGGCTCCGCGAGCATGACCGTCGCCAGCCTGGTCGACTGGGGTGTGCTGCTGCGCGACGGCCGCAAGTTCCGCGCCGAGACCGACCTCTGGAAGCTCATCACCACCGTCCTCGAGCGTCGCGAGCGCGCCAAGGTGGAAGAGGCCCTCGAGCGGGTCACCCGGGTGCTCGCCGAGCTGCGCACCGCCCCGGCCGACCCCCGCATCGAGTTCGTGCGCGCCCGACTGACGTACATCCACGACTTTTTCCAGCTCGGCCGGTCCTTCCTCAACGCCCTGCTCAGCCGCGGACCCGTCCGTGGCATCCTCGGCAACCTCGCGCGGCGGGCCGCCCGCGCCGCCACCCCGCGCTGACCTTTGGCCCCCGCAAAGACGCCCATGAACCAAATGGCCACATCCCTCGCCTCTCCGCTTGCGAGCCCGCCAGACCCCGTGCGACCCGACCCTGGCGCGGCGATCGAGGCCGCCAGCGCGCTCGTCGCCGCGGAGCTCCACGAGGTCGAGGGCCGCCTCGGCGAGCTCCTGCAATCCTCGATAGCGATCATCCCGGAGCTGTCCGGCCAGCTCGCGTTCGCCGGCGGCAAGCGCTTCCGGCCGCTCGTGGCCCTGCTCGCCGCGCGCGCCTGCGGCTTCATCGACCCGATGCGCATCACGATCGCCGCGGTCGGCGAGCTGCTGCACACGGCCACCCTCCTGCACGACGACGTCATCGACAGCGGCGAGTTTCGCCGCGGTCGGCCGACCGCGCGGCTGCAATATGGCAACGGCATGGCCGTACTGACCGGCGACTTCTGCCTCGCCCGCGGCCTCCAGGCGATCGCCTACGCGGGCCGCCTCACCGCCGTCCAGACCCTCGCCGACGCCGTCACCCGCATGGCCGAGGGTGAGGTCGCCCAGCTCCAGGTCGCCGGCGACGCCACCCTCGATCGCGACCGCTACTACCTCGTCATCGATCGCAAGACCGCCGCCCTGATCGCCTGGTGCGCCAGCCTCGGCGGCCTCGTCGAGCCGCGCATCGCCGCCGCCCTGCACCGCTACGGCCTCGAGATCGGCTACGCCTTCCAGATCGCCGACGATGTCCTCGACTACACCAGCGACGTCGACCAGACCGGCAAGGCCCGCGGCCAGGACCTACGCGACGGCAAGCTGACCCTCCCGCTCATCCTCGCCTGCAACCACGACGCCGCGCTGCGTCGGCGTCTCCTCCAACTGCTGAGCGCCGGTCCGCCCGTCGACCTCGACGCCGCCACCGATCTCGTCGCCCGCGTCGGCGCTTCGTCGGCTGTCGAGCAGGCCGCGGCCGTCGCGGAGGCCCACGCCGCCACCGCGATCGCCCAGCTCGCCGCCCTGCCCGCTTCCCCCGCCCGCGAGGCCCTCGCCGAGCTCGCCCGCTACGTCGCCCGCCGCCGCGCCTGAGACCCCACCATGAACAGCCTCACCGAATCCACCGCGATGACCCTCGTCGACGCCCACGGCGCGCAGGTCCAGAGCATGTTCGACGGCATCGCCCACGGCTACGACCGGGCCAACCGCTGGATGAGCTTCGGCACCGACATCCGCTGGCGCCGTCAGGCCGTCGCCGGCATGTTGCCCGTACACCAAGACCCCCGCGGCGCCCGCCTGCTCGACCTCTGCGCCGGCACCCTCGACTCCACCCTCGAGATCCACCAGCAGTTCCCCACCGCCGACATCCTCGCCGGTGACTTCTCGGCCGGCATGCTCGCCCACGGCGCCCGCAAGCTCGTCGGCGCGGCCGCGCAGCGCATCACCCCCCAGCAAATGGACGCCCACCTCCTGCCGCTCGCCGACGCCAGCCAGGACGCGATCTTCTGCGCCTTCGGGATCCGCAACCTCAGCGATCTCGAGGCCGCCACCCGCGAGCAGCTCCGGGTCCTGCGTCCGGGCGGTCGCCTCACGATCCTCGAGTTCTTCCGCCCGACCGCCGCCCTCACCCGAGCCGTGCACGCGCTGCACAACCGCACCCTGCTGCCGCTGCTCGGCTGGGCCGCGACCGGCAAGCTCGGCGCCTACCTCTACCTCCCGCGCAGCATCGGCCGCTTCACCACCGTCGAGTCCTACAGCGAGCTGCTGCGCGCCACCGGCTTCGTCGACGTGCAGGTCGAACGACTGACTCTCGGCATCGCCTGGGTCGTACGCGCGAGCCGACCGGAGGCCGCGTGAAGCTCGTCCTCGGCATCACCGGCGCCAGCGGGGCGACCTACGCCCGCCGCGCCGTGCAACTACTGAGCGCGCTGCGTGCGGGCAGCCTGCCCGGCGTCCCCGCGCGCCCCGAGCTCGAGGTCGACGTCGTCTGCAGCGCGACCGCGCCGCAGGTCTGGCAGCACGAGCTCGGCCACGACATGCCCGCCCAGTGGGAGGGCCTGCGCCGCTGGGACCGCGGGAATTTCAACGCCCCCTTCGCCTCCGGATCCAACGCCCCCGACGCCGTCGTGCTCATGCCGTGCTCGATGAGCGCGCTGGCCCGCGTCGCCCACGGCGGCGGTGATGACCTGCTCGCCCGCGCCTGCGAGGTCGCCCTCAAGGAGCGCCGCAAGTTGATCCTCGTCGTCCGCGAGACCCCGCTCAGCCTCGTACACCTGCGCAACATGGTCGCCGCCACCGAGGCCGGCGCCGTCATCTTGCCGGCGATCCCCTCGTTTTACGGCGACATCAAGACCCTCGAGGACGCGATCGACACCGTCGTCGTCCGCGCCCTCGACCGCGCCGGCCTCGAGCTCCCGATCGTTCGCCGATGGGGGGCCCCGCGGTGACCGTCATCGACCTCGCCCAGCGCCGGATCAACGACCCGAACGAGCTCGTGCGCCTGTTCGCCGATCCCGCTGACGCCGCTGCGCGAGCCTGCGACGCCCGGGCTCGCGGCTCCGACCGCCGGATCCACGTGCGCCCCGCCCCATCCCACGCGATGCCCGCGGTCGCCGGCGTCATCCGCGGCATCAGCTTCATCGACCTGTCCCCGGGGACAGAATCACATGTCCCTGCATACATGTCCCCAGAGACATGCCCATGGCCCGACCCCCGCACGCTCGAGCCCGGCGATCGCCTGGTGATGCGCGTCGAGCACGACCAACTCGCCGCCTACTGCGCCTGGTTGGTCCGCGCTGCCGCCTCCACGACCGAGTGGACCCTCACCCCGTTCTGCCCGCAGCCGGGGGGCCTGTTCCGCCTGCACCTGATCAGCGCCGCCCGCCTCGCCTTACCGCCGCGCGTGCGCGTCGAGGTCCGTCATGACCTGCACGGCGT